>OFCC01000013.1_pt1 | contig 32560 bp, 38 predicted proteins | sample 1520671 | NCBI WGS metagenome assembly OFCC01 (sample SAMEA3696450, study PRJEB22514) | metagenome | biome: water; feature: marine; material: hydrothermal vent | place: Pacific Ocean | collected 2014-08-16 | depth 1514 m | reverse complement strand
TTTGCTGTGTTTATCATGGTACTTTTAATGATTGCCACGCGTGGACATACTAATTGGTTATCAAGCATTGTACATTTGCCTGACTTTACCATTCCAGCCCTATTTATTGCCGGCATCTACTTGCGACAATTTTGGGTAGCTTTTTTGATTATTATCAGTGCCATTGCAATTGATAACTACGCAATTGTTTATGAAGGTATTAGTGCTAACTGCATCACCCCTGCTTATAGCGTACTACCATTTACTTACTACGGAATTTTCTGGGTTGGTAAATATATGAGTAGTTTAAATATTGATACTAGCATTGTAAAAAATGCATTGATTGTTATTGTGGCAGCGAGCACTCAATGGCTAGTAGCAACATCAAGCTATTACTTCTTTACTGCCACTTATGCAAAAACAGGTTGGGCCAATTTCCCTGCTTATGTACAACAGTGGTCAGTGGTTGAAATAGCCCCGGTGCTTTACTGGATGATTGCCATATCAATTGTATTTACGCTTAATCATCGATATTCATTTATCCCTTACTTCTCTACTCAGAAAAACTAAAACAAAGCTGTGTCTGACGATCAATATAAGGCTCGCATGCAGCGTAAGAAAGAACATATTGATTCTCGTATAGAAGAAGCTAACATCGATAAAGGTATTATCGTACTATTAACTGGCAACGGTAAAGGCAAATCCTCTTCAGCTTTGGGTATGGTTTGTCGTGCATTGGGCTATGACATGAAAATTGGCATTGCTAAGTTTTTAAAAGGCGTGCAAGATACTGGTGAAGACGCCTTTCTTGCTCAACAGCCAAACGTACAAACTGCCTTTATGAAAACCGGCTTTACTTGGGACACACAAGACAAAGAATATGACACAGCTATGGCAATTGAAACTTGGTCAAAGGCTCAGACATATTTAGCAGATAAGTCTATTGACTTGGTGGTGTTGGATGAGCTTACTTACATGATTAGCTATAAATATTTAGATGAGCAAATGATTATTGATACACTTAATAATCGTCCAAAAGATCAACACGTAGTGATTACAGGTCGAGCGGCGTCAGAAAGCTTAGTAGAAATTGCTGATACTGTGAGCGAAGTGAAAGATATTAAACATGCTTTTAGAGAAAACATCAAAGCACAAAAAGGAATTGACCTCTAAGTATTTTCAGCCATGTATTGCAAGGCTTGATACAAATATTCAACCGGAACGATTTTTAGCCCTTTAGGCGCCTTTTTAGGTAGATTACCCTTAGGTATGATTGCCACCTTAAAACCGTGCTTTTGCGCCTCTGATAAACGCTCAATCGCATTGTAGACTGGGCGTACCTCTCCGGTCAGCCCTACTTCACCGAATGCAATCCAATCGTTGGGGATTACTCGATCTCTAAGGCTAGACATAATCGCCAACATCACCACTAGGTCAGACGCTGTTTCATTGACTTTAATACCACCCACCACATTCACAAATACATCTTGATCGTGCGTGGCCACGCCACCATGCTTATGCAAAACTGCAAGTTGTAAGGCTAGGCGATTTTGCTCTAAGCCCACACTCACTCGCTTAGGATTACCACCGGCTTGATCAACCAAGGCTTGCACTTCAACCATTAATGGTCGAGTTGCCTCTCTAGTCACCATCACCATAGAGCCCGGTGATGGTTTGGCCTGATTGGATAAGAAAATAGCGGATGGATTGTCCACTTGTTGTAGGCCGGTTTCACCCATGGCAAACACACTGATCTCATTCACCGCACCAAAACGATTTTTTACTGCACGGATAATGCGGTAGCGTCCACCTGCATCACCTTCAAAATAAAGTACGGCATCTACCATGTGCTCAAGAATTCTTGGGCCAGCTAATGCACCACCTTTAGTTACATGGCCAATCATGAGTAAAATCGTATTGGTTTGCTTGGCAAACTGTGTGAGTTGTGCGGCGCAATCACGCACTTGAGTCACTGATCCTGGCGCTGAAGTTGAACCATCAGTCACCATGGTTTGGATTGAATCAATCACAATGACTTTGGGCTGTACTTCTTTAGCGAGCTTAATAATTTTTTCTAAATGGGTTTCACTCAGTAATAAGATATCTTCATTAATACCCAAACGAATCGCCCTATCGCTGATTTGCTCGGCCGACTCTTCACCACTCACATACAAAGTCGTATTGTCTTTATTGATCGCAGCCATGGCTTGCAAAATAAGCGTTGACTTGCCAATGCCTGGATCACCACCAATTAGCACAACCGAGCCATCTACCAAACCACCACCTAAAGTACGATCAAGCTCCGTTAGTCCGGTTGACAACCTAGATCTATTTTCAGATTTAATGGCAGAAAGGTTTTGAACTTTTGACGGGGGCAGATCTTTTAAGCTTTCAGGCTTGGATGAGGTTGCTTGAGACAAAACCACCTCTTCTAGGGTGTTCCATTCTTTACAATCTAGACACTGGCCCGCCCATTGATGGTGCGATGCGCCACAGGCTCGACAGACAAATTCTACTTTTACTTTTGCCATTTTTATATTAGCCTTATTTATTCATGAGTTTGTCAATCTCATTCTTAAAGGCTTCAATATCTTGAAATTGGCGATACACTGAAGCAAAACGAATATAGGCTACTTCATCAAGCGCTTTGAGTTCTTCCATGACCCATTCTCCAATTTTGGAAGAAGGTACTTCTCTCTCAGACCGGGTCATTAGCTTACGCGAGATGCGCGCAATAGCGGTTTCAATTTGTGAAGTTTTTACTGGGCGTTTTTCTAAAGCTTTTAATAACCCTGAGCGAAGTTTATCTTCACTAAAGGATTCACGAGATTCGTCACTTTTAATTAAACGTGGGAGGTTTAAGTCAACTGTTTCACGTGTTGAATAACGCTCACTACAAGAGGTGCATTCTCGACGACGACGCACTTGCGAGCCATCGTCAATTAAGCGAGTGTCTAATACCTTGGTATCGTCAGACTGACAAAATGGACAGCGCATTCTCCCCCTTGAATAATGCTATTTATAAACTGGATGGTCAGCGCAAAGCTTAGTTACTTTTGCCTTAACCTCATCAATCACTGATTGATTTTCAAGATCATCACAAATGTCACACATCCACGAAGCCAGATCAATACATTCGCTTTCACTGAAGCCACGTGTTGTTGCAGCCGGTGTACCGACACGAATACCGCTAGTGACAAATGGCGATTGCGGATCATTCGGTACTGCATTCATGTTAACCGTAATGTGCGCCGAACCTAATGCTGCATCAACTGCTTTACCCGTTAGACCTTGATCAATAAAGCTCACTAAGAATAAATGATCATCCGTACCACCAGACACCACATCAAATCCACGTTCAATAAACGTATTAGCCATAGCTTGAGCGTTAATTTTTACTTGCTTTTGATAAGTTTTATACTCATCAGTCATTGCCTCTTTAAAACAAACTGCTTTCGCCGCAATAATGTGCATCAACGGGCCGCCTTGAATACCGGGGAAAATCGCTGAATTAAGTTTCTTTTCAATTTCCTCATTGGCCTTAGCTAGAATCAAACCACCACGAGGGCCACGAAGCGTCTTGTGAGTGGTCGTGGTGGTAACATCTGCAATAGCAACTGGAGATGGATATTCACCCGTTGCAATGAGGCCGGCAACGTGAGCCATATCTACCATCAAGTATGCACCGATTGAATCGGCAATATCTCTAAAACGCTGCCAATCAACTACGCGAGAATAAGCGGAGAATCCTGCAATAATCATTTTTGGATTGTGTTCTTTGGCTAGCGCCTCAACTTGAGCATAATCAATTTCACCCGTAGTTTCATCTAGACCGTACTGAATAGCGTTGAAATTTTTGCCAGAAAATGAAGGCTTAGCACCATGAGTCAAGTGACCACCATGTGCAAGACTCATGCCTAAGATTGTATCGCCTGGCACTAGTAGCGCCTGGAAAACTGCCGCATTAGCTTGAGAGCCAGAATGTGGCTGCACGTTAGCATAATCTGCACCAAATAATTCTTTGGCACGATCAATGGCCAATTGCTCAACCACGTCTACATGCTCACAACCACCATAGTAACGCTTCTTAGGATAACCTTCAGCGTACTTGTTAGTCAACTGCGAACCCTGCGCTTCCATCACTGCAGGTGAGGTGTAATTCTCACTGGCGATTAGCTCAATATGTGCTTCTTGACGTGCAACTTCCGCATCAATAGCATCAGCAATATCTGCGTCTACAACGCTTAGGGTTTTTGATCTTTCGAACATGGTTCTCCTTGTAAATTTTATAAATATAAATTACAATTAATTTTATCTTAATTTATGAATACACAGAATCATTATGCCTCAAATATTAGTACCTCTAGCCAACGGATTTGAAGAAATTGAAGCCATCAGTATTATTGATATTTGTAGACGTGGTCAGATCGATGTGATTGTCGCTGGTGTTGGGGAAAAAATTATTATGGGCGCACGTGATATTCCCGTTGTTACAGATTGCTTAATCGATGAAGTTAACACTGATAATTTAGATATGGTTGTATTGCCAGGCGGCTGGGGTGGTACTGAGGTGCTAGCCAGCAGCACAACGGTGCAATCCATTCTTAAACAAATGAAGCAAAGTGATAAACATATTGGTGCAATCTGTGCGGCACCTTATGCGCTTAATACTGCTGGCGTGCTCAGTGACAACTTCACTTGTTATCCATCCATTGAAAATAAAATTCGTCTTGATGGCTATGATAAAAATACAGACACAGTAACAGACGGAAAAATCATGACTTCACAAGGTGTGGGCACGGCCATTTGTTTTGCACTCGAAATTATCAAAACCCTGCAAGGAAATGATAAATATCAACAAATAAAGCAAGAAATACTAGCCAAATGTTAGCTTGCTAGTTCGTCCCTAGTTTGAGCAAAAGCCTTGATAGCTTTATCTAAATCTTCTTTAGTATGTGCAGCAGATATTTGTGTACGAATTCTTGCCTTGCCTTTTGGCACTACAGGAAAGAAAAAACCAATAGCGTAGATGCCTTTTTCTAAGAGTTTTTTGCTCATCTCTTGTGCAAGGCTGGCATCACCCAACATTACTGGAACAATTGGGTGATCCCCATCATCTACATCGAAGCCGACCTTTTGCATGCCTTTTCTAAAATAGTGCGTGTTTGATTCTAGACGATCACGAAGCTTAGTTGAACTAGACAACATATCTAACACTTTAAGAGATGCAGCGCAAATAGAAGGTGCAAGCGTATTTGAAAATAAATACGGGCGTGACCTCTGACGCAACATATCGACAATCTCTTTACGCGCTGAAGTATATCCACCTGACGCACCGCCCAACGCCTTACCAAAAGTACCTGTAATAATATCTACACGATCCATTACATTACAGTACTCATGCACACCACGGCCTGTCTTTCCCATAAAGCCAACCGCATGACAATCATCGTGATGCACCATGGCGTCAAATTCATCTGCTAGATCACAAATTTTATCAAGCTGCGCAACCGTGCCGTCCATAGAAAATACGCCATCCGTAGTAATTAAAATACGTCTTGCACCTGCATCTTTGGCTTCAATAAGCTTAGACCTAAGATCGTTCATATTGTTATTTTTATAACGATAACGTGCCGCCTTACATAAACGTACACCGTCAATAATAGAAGCGTGATTCAGTTCGTCAGAAATAATTGCATCTTCGGCCGTCAAAATAGTTTCAAACAGCCCGGTATTAGCATCGAAACAAGCGGCATATAAAATAGTACCCTCCATACCTAAAAATTCGCTCACTTTTTTTTCTAAAGTTTTATGAATGCTTTGCGTGCCACAAATAAAACGCACTGATGAAAGCCCAAAACCCCACTGTGAAAAACTATCTTTAGCGGCTTGAATGACTTTAGAGTTATTAGCCAAACCTAAATAGTTGTTAGCACACATATTAATCACTTCTGAACCATCTTCAAGAGTAATGTTGTTCTTTTGTTCACTTGCAATCACTCTCTCCACCTTCCACAAGCCTGCTTCCTTTATCTCTGTCAAATCTTTAGTGATACTATCTTTTGCACTTTTAAAACTCATTGCTAATCCTCCCAGTTAAGTATCACCTTTCCTGACTCACCTGAAAGCATTGCATCAAAACCTTTTTGGAAATCGGTGTAATGAAAGTGGTGGGTAATAATGTCTTCTAGCGGCAGGCCGCTTTGCACCATCATAGAACCCTTATACCAAGTCTCAAAAATCTCACGACCATAGATACCTTTAATGGTGAGCCCTTTAAATACTACCTGGTCCCAATCAATGCCGGAACCTGAAGGCATAATTGCAAGCATGGCGATATTGCCGCCACTAATCATAAGATTGAGCATGTTACTGAATGCGTGTGGGGAGCCTGACATTTCTAAACCAACGTCAAACCCTTCAAAAATACCCAAATCTTGCATAAATTCTCGAGAAATTGTTTCCTTAGCAACATTAATCGGAACAACTTTAGGTGCAGCTTTTTTAGCTAAATCTAAACGGTATTGATTAAGATCGGTAATCACAATATTACGCGCACCAGCATGCATCGCTACCATTGCTGCCATAATTCCTATTGGCCCAGCGCCGGTAATCAACACATCTTCACCGACCATATTAAAAGAAAGTGCGGTATGTACCGCATTACCGTAAGGATCAAAGCATGCCAATAAATCGGTTGATATCTCTCTAGAGGGTTTAAATACATTCTCCGCTGGAATCGATAGATACTCAGCAAAACAGCCAGTTCTGTTAACGCCAATGCCGATCGTATTAGGGCAAAGATGCTTACGCCCTGCTAGACAATTACGGCAACGACCACAAGTAATATGCCCTTCTCCAGAGACAATGTCTCCGACTTTTAAGTCAGTCACATTAGAGCCTAATTCAACAATCTCGCCAGCAAATTCATGGCCCGTTGTCATCGGCACTGGAATAGTTTTTTGTGCCCATTCATCCCATTTGTAAATATGGATATCAGTACCACAAATGGCAGTTTTCTTAATTTTAACTAAGACATCATTATTACCCACCTCTGGCATTGGCACATCTTCTAACCAAATACCTTCTTTTGTGTGTTTTTTAACTAGTGCTTTCATTATAAAGACCTTACTATTTGAATTGTTATTTGTTGCAAATTGTACAAGATTTATCTTTATTAATTGTGACATTTCTAAAGCTTAAATCTAGTGCATCAATAATCATGAGCTTACCCACGAGTTGCTCACCAAGATTCAAAATCACTTTAATTGCTTGTAAAGCCTGCATTGTGCCCAGCATACCTGCCACAGGCGCCAATATACCATTATCAGTACAGTTCTCATCGTTATTGCCTTCTACTGAGTACAAGCACTGATAGCATGGCTTCTCAGCCTCATAGCCTTTAAACACAGACAGTTGACCTTCAAAGCGGATAACCGCAGCTGAGACTAGCGGGGTTTTCTGTTCAACACATGCTTTGTTAATCTTAAAACGCGTATCAAAGTTATCGGTGCCATCAAGCACTATGTCAGATTTATCCACCCAGGCATTTAAATTATTTTCGTCAAGATCTTTCACGGTTGTGATTTTGACGTCTGGATTAATCGACAGCATCTTAGCCTTGGCAGAGTCTACTTTGAATTCGCCAATGTCATCCGTGTGATGAATCACTTGGCGTTGAAGATTGGACAATTCTACCTTGTCAAAATCCGCAATGATAAGGTGCCCTACCCCTGCTGCTGCAAGATACATGGCAGATGGCGAACCCAGCCCACCCACACCAATGAGTAACATGGTTGAATCCAGTAAAGCTTGTTGCCCTTCTATACCTACCTCTGGCAGGATGATTTGTCGTGAGTATCTGAGTAAATCTTGGTCGTTCATTTGAAATATTTATCCAGTTTCGGCGTGATTAACATCGCACAATAAGGTTGGTTTGGGTTGTTATTATAATAATTTTGATGATATTCTTCTGCCGTATAGAACACATCTAGCTCGCTTACCTCTGTGACAATATTATCGCCTAATTTTTGAATAAATTGGTTAGCTTGGGTTTGTTGCTCATCATTTGTGTAAAACACGGCAGATCGATACTGCGTGCCTTTGTCGTTACCTTGTTGATTGAGCGTGGTGGCATCATGTGTCGCAAAAAATACTTGAAGTAGATCTTCAAAAGAAACAATGGTCTCGTCAAATGTAATCTTAACCACTTCGGCATGTCCGGAACTGCCTGTACAGATATCTTGATAAATTGGATCAATAGTTGACCCATTACAATACCCTGACTCAACAAGACCAACACCTTGTATGCGTTGAAAAACTGCCTCAACACACCAAAAACATCCACCGGCAAAATATGCTGTTTGCATGTATGATTAGACTCTTAACAAAACCCATAGTATAGCCGATGAGTGCTCAAGAAGTTATTTTACAACTCAAATCTTTCGCAACTGTTGAGCGCAAAAATAAAAACGAATATTACTTTAAAACTGGGCCTGGACAATATAGTGAGTTCGATCAATTTATTGGGGTGCGTACGCCACAGATTCGATTAATTGCTAAACAGCATTACCAGTGTATTGCCTTTAATGAAATCGACAAACTGATTAATCATGCTGTTCATGAAATACGTTATTGTGGTTTGATTATTCTGGTTTATCAATATCAGTCTGCTAACCAAGAGGCTATTTTTAATTATTATTTAAAAAATCTCCAAGCTGTAAACAACTGGGACTTAGTTGATTATTCAGCGCCACATATTATTGGTGATTATCTATTTAACCATCCAGACAAACTCTTACTGCTTGATAATTGGGCAAAGTCAGATAATCTATGGGAAAGGCGTATTGCTATCGTGGCCACTTTTGCTTTTATCAAGCATACTGAGTTTGCTCCAACTTTAAGCATTAGCAAACTACTATTAAACGATCAAGAAGACTTAATACACAAAGCGCTAGGTTGGATGTTAAGAGAGATTTATAAAAAAGATGCTAAAACTTGCGAGGCCTTCCTTAGAGAAAACTATGCACAACTACCCAGAACTACTTTAAGATATGCAATTGAGCGCATGCAAGAGGATAAACGACAACGCTATTTAAAGGGGGTTTTTTAATGTATCAAATTAGTTTTTATGTACCTGAGAAGGACTTAGAGATAGTTAAAAATGCGATGTTCGATGCAGGTGCTGGCAAGTTTAACAACTACGAAAACTGTGCTTGGCAAACCACTGGTATGGGACAGTTCAAACCGATTGGAGATGCAAAGCCTGCTATTGGCTATCTAGATGAACTCGAAGCCATTGAAGAATATAAAGTTGAAATGATGTGTGTGGATGACAACTTGCAGATGGTTATTGAAGCCATGAAATTTGCGCACCCTTATGAAGAAGTGGCTTACACTGTTATAAAAATGGAAAACTTATGAATACACCTTACGAACACGGCTTTATGCTCAGCTTATTAGTCTTAGCCATTGGCGGCTTGTTATGGTTATTTACCCCGTTCATTCCTGCGCTATTTTTAGCCTTACTTATTGCAATTGCAACCTTCAAACAATACAATAAATTCAAACAAAAATTATCAGATTCTAATGCTGCGCTTTTGACAACACTGCTGGTTACCGTTGTATTGATTCTACCGCTAGGTTATATTCTACTGATTAGTGGATTAGAGATTTCAGCGCTGATTCAAACCATTAATACTGATTTTGATGCAGAAAAAAGCAGGCAAATACTTGATCAAACTATTTCTAGTTTGCCCTTATCCGATTCACTTAAGGTTACTTTAAACGCTGCACTTAATAGTAATATGGAAGGATTTTTAATCAGTATTAAAGATTTCTCTGTGGTGATTTTAAAGAGCATTGTGTCGCTGTCTTCTCACTTTATCTTCTTCTTAATTGTGACTGTCTTCTCGCTCTATTACTTCTATATCGATGGCAAGAATACAGTGAAACGACTTAAAGATTTATCACCGCTAGAAAACCATCTGAATGACATCTTATTCAATCAATTTTCAAACTTATCCGTTACCTTGGTAGGTAGCGTCTTTATCATTGCGCTATTACAAGGTGTAGTGTTCTCTATAGGTGTGATGATAGTTGGCCTGCCTGTGCTGTACTTTGGTATCGCCATGGCCTTGGCTAGCTTTATCCCAGTACTCGGTGGTTTGATTATTTGGCTGCCTTTGAGCTTGTATCTATACGCGCAAGGGCAAACTACCGATGCAATGATTATTGTGCTGTTTGGTGCAATATTTATTGGCACGATTATTGATCACTTTGTACGACCAATCGTTATTCAAAAATTCTCAAAAAGTTCAAATCAATCTAGTGCACTGGATCACACATTAATCACTGTATTGTCTACCTTGGCCGGTATTATGCAATTTGGCATTTTAGGGCTATTCATTGGCCCAATCATTGCTGCTATGGCGATCAGTATCTTCGATATATACGCCATTAAATACGCAGACTCACTCGACCGGTCTTAAAATTCACTAATCGGGTATAATGTTGACTTTTTCTTAAAAGACAGTGCTATGCTAAAAAAACTGGTTAAATTCTTAGAAAACAATCATCCAGATTCTAATGTCAATGATTATTTAGATGCCAAATATTTACAATTAACACCGCCACAATTAAAACAAATTGCGGATGCTTTAAATTCTGGTGAGCTGCAAATCAAACCTGCATCAAGCTGTTCTGCTGATCGATTTGTTTTTCATTTTGGTGGTACGATTATCTTAGTACAAAAAGACACGACTGATTCATCAGCTGTTTATCAGGCAGAGCTTTCTTGGGAGACAGACTTCTTAGCCATTCACTCAACCAGAAGTAAAGGTAAAGGTTTTTATTTTATTGCGTTTGAATTTGATGATGACTACCAGGTAACACTTAAAGAAACAGATAAGCTTTTAGAAGATCAGGTTAGAAACGAAGAGCAGAATCAAGAATTAATCGATAAAGCTATGCCAGTACTTAAAGGCTTTATGAGCGCTATCTCAGAATAAGATTAAACGCCTATTTGGGTTGCTTTTTTAAGTTTTGGCCCTGCTTTAAAGGTAACCACCTTTCTGGCTGAAATCATTACTTGTTCGCCTGTCTTAGGGTTTCTACCTGGTCTGGCTGATTTCTCTCTGACAATAAAATTACCAAAACTAGATAACTTTACCGACTCACCTTGAGTCAATGATTTTTTAATCGCGTCAAAAAAATCATTAGTGACCGATAAAGCTTGATTATGTGTCATACCAATTTTATCAACCAATAAATCAGCAATGTCTTTTTTAGTAACTGACATTATCTTTGGGTTGCTGAGAATTTTGTTTGCATTAGCGCTAACACCTCTGACACTTGGGCATTAACCTGATCATCACTAAGCGTTTGATCAACTGATTGATAACTTAAATTAAGTGCAATACTCTTTTTGCCAGATTCAATATTCTCACCAGCATAAACATCAAACAAATTAACATCAACCAAATAAGTTTGATTAAGTGAATGAATGCTATTGATCAGGTCATTTGCCGGAATATTTTCATCAATAACCAATGCAATATCTCGTGCTGCCTTTTGATAAGCTGAGAATGCTTGATACTTAGCAACACTACCCTGTTGCATACTGGCTAAATCTAATTCAAACAAATAACATTTTGACAAAGACAATTGCTTTTGCGCGTGAGGTGCTAATGTACCGACCCAACCCACAGCATTGTCGTTTAATAAAATTTGTGCTGTTTGTCCTTTTTGAAGGGCGGGATGTTCGGCAGCTTTAAAGGTAAATGTATTAGTCGTTAATGATAGTAATGACTCAACGTCAGATTTAATATCATAAAAATCAAGCGCTTGTGTCTCATTCGACCATTGGTCATCATAGCGATTACCAGTAATCACGCCTGCAATTTTTTGTGATTGCTCCTCAGCCTTAATGCCGTCAAAACATAATCCTATCTCAAAGAATCTAGCATTGGTATGGCCACGTCTTTGATTTGATTCAAGGGTTTGTAATAGTCCCGCCCAAAGCGATGAACGCATGGTCGACATATCGGCTGATATTGGATTGCTCAAGGTAATTTTCTTAGCGCTTGGGTCAATTAAATCTTGGTACTGCTCTGAGATGAAACTATAAGTAATTACCTCTTGATAGCCGCGATTAACCAAGCCTTGAGCGATATCATATTTATCAATCACTGATTCTGAGATGACATTAATATTGGCATCTAAAGAGAGTTTTTGTACTGGTAACTTATCGTAACCATAGAGTCTTGCTAGCTCTTCAATCAAATCTGCAGGAATACGAATATCAAACCGAAAACTTGGCGGGACGATTGTCCATGATTCGTTATCTTTGGCGCTGATTTCAAAATCGAGGCTGGTAAATTTTTCTTCAATCCAATCAGCTTCAAGCTCAAAGCCAAGAATCTTCTGAATTTTGGCTTTAGTGATTGTAATCGGGTTAAGTGCTGGCAATGTAGATTCATCAATGCATTCGCTAATATCACCTGCTTGACCACCACAAATTTCAATGACTAGTTGAGTAGCACGTTGCATTGCTGTGTGTGTCATATTAAAATCAACACCACGCTCAAAACGCAACGAAGACTCGGTATGTAAGCCGTAATTTCTAGCCTTTCCAGCAATAGATACCGGCTCAAAAAACGCACTCTCTAATAAAATATCTGTTGTGTTGGTCTGTGTAGAGCTACCCATACCGCCCATAACGCCGGCAATTGCTAAAGCGTTATCATCATCCGCAATAACCAATGTATCAGTTTTAAGTGCTAATGTTTGCTCGTTTAATAGCTCGATTTTTTCACCATCATTGGCCATTCTAACGTTGATATCACCACTGATTTTCGATAAATCAAAGGCGTGCATTGGCTGGCCTAACTCAAGCAATACAAAATTCGTAATATCAACCACTGGGGAATGTAGCGCCTGACCAGAACGTGTTAATTTTTTAGCCATCCACTGTGGTGTTGCTACTGTGTTATCAATACCTTTTACAACCCGTGTTAAGTATTTAGGGCAGGCCTGTGTATTGCTAACATTGGCATTTATTGTTTCATTAATTGATGAAGCCACCTCAAAGGTTGGCATCTCGAGTGATAGGTTGTAATTAGCACAAACCTCACGCGCTACACCTAATACAGAAAAACAATCACCACGATTTGGGGTGATATCAAGCTCAATAATATTGTCATCTAAATCAAGATATTCTCTAATACTTTGACCAATAGTCGCATCATCATCTAACTCGGTAATACCGTCTGAAGAGTCCGCCATGCCGATTTCTGAGTCTGAACAAATCATGCCAAATGATTCAACACCGCGCAACTTGGCTTTTTTAATTTTTAAGCCACCGGGTAATTTAGCACCAACAGTTGCAACAATCACTTTTAAATCGGCGCGAACATTACTAGCCCCACAAATAATTTGTAAGGTGTCGCTCTCGCCTACATCAACTTGACATAAGTTTAATTTATCAGCATCTGGGTGTTTTTCACAACTAACAACCTGACCAACAACTACCTTATCAAAAGCAGGGGCGATGCTCTCAATGCCATCTACTTCTAGACCAGCCATGGTTAAGCTATCAGCAAGCTCGTTATCACTTACTTTTGGGTCTGCCCATTCTCTCAACCAAGATGATAATACGTTCATATTCTGCGCTTATTTAAATTGTTTTAAGAAACGAATATCGTTCTCAAAGAAAAGTCTAAGGTCGTTTACACCATATCTAAGCATCGCTAAGCGCTCCACACCCATACCAAAGGCAAGACCGGTGAACTCTTCTGCATCAACATCAACTGAATTTAAAACATTAGGGTGCACAACACCACAACCCAATACCTCTAACCAGCCGGTTTTCTTACAAACACGGCAACCTTCACCGCCACAGATGACACATTCGATATCAGCTTCTGCTGAAGGCTCAGTAAACGGGAAATACGAAGGACGGAAACGTACTTGAAGATCTTCTTTTTCAAAATAAGCACGTAAGAAATCAATTAATAAGCCTTTAAGCTGTGCAAAATTGGCGTCTTTGTCAACGATTAAGCCTTCGACTTGGTGGAACATTGGTGTATGTGTGATATCAGAATCACAACGATAAACCCGACCTGGTGCAATAATGCGTAGTGGTGGTTTTTTGTTTTCCATGGTGCGAATTTGCACTGGGGAAGTATGCGTTCTTAAGACCGTGCTTTCATCAAAGTAAAAGGTGTCGTGCATGGCACGTGCCGGATGATGCTCGGGGATATTAAGCGCAGTAAAATTATGAAAATCGTCTTCAATCTCAGGGCCAACTTCTACTTCAAAGCCATTTTTTGCAAACAGGGACTGAATACGATTTAAAGTAATGGTGACTGGGTGTAAACCACCCATCTCAACATTTCTACCTGGAAGAGAAACGTCGATCTTTTCTTTCAAAAGACGTTTTTCTAATTCCAAGGTTTCTAAATGATTTTTTCTATCAGTTAATAGGTTCTGTAGATTAACTTTAGCCTGATTAATGGCTTCACCCATTTTAGGTCGCTCTTCCTTTGATAGCTTGCCTAAGCCTTTCAAAAGAGCAGTTAATTCACCTTTTTTACCTAAAAACTTGACTCGTAAATCGTCAAGCTCTTTTAAGCTTTCTGCTGCGGCAATAGACGCTTTAGCTTGATCAAGAATCGTGTTAATCATTTTAGAATTAAATTTGGTAAAAGGTCATAGGAAAGCCCACAACCTTTTTATATGGTTTACTTAGCGGCTGCTGCGATCGCGGCCTTAGCTTGGTCTGCAATCTGAGCGAATGCTGGTTTATCAAAAATTGCGATATCTGATAAAACTTTACGGTCGATTTCAATACCTGCTTTATTTAAGCCATCAATCATTCTTGAGTAGCTCAAACCGTTATTACGTGCTTCAGCGTTAATACGAACAATCCAAAGTCTACGGAACTGACGACGTTTTTGACGACGGTCACGATACGCATATTGGCCCGCTTTGATTACTGCTTGCTTGGCAACACGGTAGACTTTTGATCTTGCGCCGTAATAACCTTTAGCTTTCTTTAAAATTTTCTTGTGTCTTGCGTGCGCCTGCACACCTCTTGATACTCTTGCCATTTTCTAGTCTCCTATTTAACTGTACGGTAACATTTTACGAACCATTGGTACATCTGCCTTTTCAACAGTGTCTGGTGCACGTAAGCTACGTTTTCTAGAAGTACTCTTTTTAGTCAAGATATGACGCAAGTGAGAGTGTTTACACTTGTAACCGCCACTGGCGGTTTTCTTGAAGCGCTTTGCAGCACCTCGATTGGTTTTCATCTTTGGCATAATTTTCTCCTTGTCCTTTGGACATATTTGCTATTTATAAAAAATAGCATTATTAAAAATAAAAAAATGTTTGAAATCTAAATTTCACCATTCCTTTATAAAAGAAGTGAAAAAGTTTTGATTAAACAAGGCATTTGACCGCAGACAGTACACCTAAGTACGTCAAGCCAAATAACTCAGATAATCTAAGCTTGTTACTTCTTCTTTGATTTGGGTGCCAGCATCATGCCTAGCTGACGACCCTCCATCTTTGCCTTTTGTTCTACATTGGCAAATTCTTCTGTATCTTTCTCAATTCTGTCTAGCATTTCCATGCCTAGTTCTCTGTGTTGCATTTCGCGTCCACGGAACCAAATACTAACTTTAACTTTATCACCATTGTCTAAAAATTTGACCAAATTTCTAAATTTAATTTGGTAATCACCTTCTTCGGTACCTGGGCGATATTTAATGGTTTTAACCGTGTTTTTCTTTTGTTTTCTTTTCTGATCACTCAGCTGCTTTTTTTGTTCATATAGGAACTTACCGAAATCCATAATTTTGCAAACAGGCGGTTCAGCGTTAGGAGAGACCTCAACCAAGTCCATGCCGGAATCTTTGGCCATCTCTTTTGCTTTACTTGTACTTACAACACCAGCTTGATCACCGTTAGCATCAATTAATCGAACTTCTGAAACTCTAATATTATCATTAATTCGAGTTTTTACTTTATATGGTTTTTTAATAATTATTCCTCTTTAACTAATTTTATAAACGCTTCTATCGACATAGAGCCTAAATCTTCACCGCCACGTTTACGCACTGAAATCTCATCGTTTTCCATTTCTCTACCACCCGCCACCAAAATATACGGATAACGTTGCATGGAATGCTCGCGTATTTTAAAGCCTATCTTCTCATTACGCAAGTCCGAAATGACTCTAAGTCCTTGTTTTTTTAACTTTTTATTAACATCGATAACAAAATCATGCTGTTTTTCAGAAATATTCAAAATAACCGCTTGAATTGGCGCCAACCAAGATGGGAATGCACCTTCATAATGTTCGATCAAAATACCGACAAATCTTTCCAGTGAACCCACAATCGCACGGTGCAACATTACTGGGGTTTGTTTGGTGTTGTCTTCAGCAATATATTGCGCATCTAGACGCTCTGGCATTGAAAAATCAACCTGTAAAGTGCCGCATTGCCATTCGCGATCTAAGCAATCTTTAAGTACAAACTCGATTTTAGGGCCGTAGAATGCACCTTCACCTTCTTGTAAATCCCACTGAATGCCTTTGGCATCTAGCGCTTCTGCTAAAGCGGCTTCTGCACGATCCCAAACTTCATCAGAACCCACGCGATTTTCAGGGCGTGTTGAAAGCTTAATGTCAACATTGTCAAAACCAAAATGCTTATAAACATCAAAAGTTAAATCAATAAAAGTAGATACTTCGTCTTGAATTTGATCAGCAGTACAAAAAATATGCCCATCATCTTGTACAAAATTGCGCACGCGCATGATGCCGTGGAGAGTACCTGATGGCTCATTACGATGGCATGAGCCAAACTCTGCCAAACGCAACGGCAAATCCCGATAAGACTTAAGGCCTTGATTGTAAATTTGAATGTGTGCTGGGCAATTCATTGGCTTCACCGCATAATCTCGATTTTCACTGCTAGTGGTAAACATGGCATCGCCAAATTTATCCCAATGACCTGATTTTTCCCAAAGTGTTCGATCAATTAACTGTGGCGTGTGCACCTCTTTGTAGTCATTGTCTCTAAAAACACCACGCATATATTGCTCAACAATTTGATATAAGGTCCAGCCTTTCTCATGCCAAAACACCATGCCAGGCGCTTCTTCTTGCATATGAAATAAGTCTTGCGTTTTACCAATTTTTCGATGATCACGCTTTTCTGCCTCTTCTAGGCGATATAGATAATCTTTAAGATCGTCTTTGCTCGCCCAAGCCGTACCATACACACGCTGTAGCATTTCATTATTAGAATCACCACGCCAGTATGCGCCGGCTAATTTCATCAATTTAAAGGCTTTTAATTTAGCAGTTGAAGGTACGTGAGGGCCACGACACAAGTCAATAAAATCACCTTGTTGATACAAAGACAATGCTTGGTCTGCAGGAATAGACTCAATAATTTCAGCCTTATAGTGCTCACCTTTGTCTTTAAAGAATTGCACCGCTTCATCACGTGACATTTCAGAGCGCTCGATCTTAAGATTTTGCTTAACCAAGTGATTCATATTTTTTTCAATCTTGGCTAAATCACTTTCTGAAAAGCCATCTTTATAAGCAAAATCATAGAAAAAACCATTATCAATCACCGGGCCAATCGTTACTTGCGCCTCAGGATAAAGCATTTGTGTGGCTTGCGCCAAAAGGTGAGCGGTAGAATGGCGAATCACTTCAAGCCCTTCTTCATCTTTCGCGGTAATGATCGAAACACTGCTATCCGTGTCAATCACATAAGCCGCATCTACCAACTCTCCATTAACTTTACCTGCCAATGTGGCTTTAGCAAGGCCAGAACCGATCGACTTAGCTACTTCAAATACGTTAAGAGGCTGATCAAAAGATTTTTCAGTTCCATCTGGAAGTGTAATTATTGGCATGACAAAATTATCAAAAATAAAAGGCTGTATTTTACCTTGACAAGGCTTATTCTGAGGCGCTAATTTGCTCAACCATCAGTTGCAAATTAGTCGCACCTCGCCAAGTATTAATTGATAATTTATAAGCAACTGTTACTTGTTTGGTATCAAGTGGCGCTTGAAAAAAAGCAATGGCGTCATGAATGCGCGTATCACCCATCAATTTGAGTCGACATTTTAGGTGCTTTTCGCCTACGACTCTTTGCTCAACTATCTCAAAATTTCCATAAAATATTGGCTCTTCGAAGCCCTGACCCCAAGGCCCTGAATCAGCCAATAATTGCGCATTATCTAATGAAATATCAAAAGCTTCCAGCTCACCATCAGTCAATAGCTCTACCGTTGGGATTTTTGCGTCTAAATGCTGTTTAATAGCTTTTGAAAAAGCGCGTTTAAAATGCCAAAAATCTTCCGGCTTGATGCTTAAACCTGCTGCCATTGCATGACCACCAAATTTTAAAATCAAGCCTGGATTTTGTCGATCCACTAAGTCCAAAAGGTCTTTGATATGCACGCTAGGAATTGAACGAATAGAGCCTTTAAGGCAATCACCAGATTTAGCAAACACGGCACAAGGGCAATGATGCATTTCCTTAAGTTTACCTGCGACAATACCAACAATGCCCTCGTGCCAAGACGGGTCAAATAAGCTAAGGGCAAACTTGCTTTCACTCACTTCTTGGGCTTTAACAATAGCCTCTGCTTCAAGTTGGATACGTTCTTGTTCGATTCTGCGCTTTTGATTAAATGCCTCCAACTCTTGAGCATAGCGTCTTGCATCATTCATATCATCAGTGAGTAAACATTTGATACCACGGGAAATATCACTCAGACGCCCTGCTGCATTGAGCCTTGGTGCTACAGAAAATCCTAAATCAGAAGCTTGCAGAGTTTCTGCTTGGCGCTTAGAAATCTCAAGTAATGCCAAAATACCAGGTGCACATTGCTTGGCACGAATACGTCGAATCCCTTCTGAAATTAAAATACGATTATTTTGATCAAGCTTAACCACATCCGCTACTGTACCTAATGCAACCAAGTCTAATACGTGGCGAAGATCGGGCAAAGGAATATTGTTGTTAGCAAAGTAACCATTCTTCTGAAGGTGGCTTTTTAGAGATGAAAACAAATAAAAACAGACGCCAACACCAGCTAGATTTTTACTCGGAAAGTCACAATCTTTGAGATTGGGATTGATGATTGCATCTGCTTTTGGCACTGAATCACTGGGTAGATGGTGATCGGTAATAATTACATTAATACCGGCGTCTTTAGCCAGATCAGCACCGTCAAAACTAGAAATACCATTATCAACCGTGATGATTAAATCGGGCTGTTTTTCTTTAATGGCTAAATTGACAATTTCTGGGCTAAGGCCATAACCATGCTCGAACCGATTTGGCACTAAAAAATCAACTTGCTTGGCGCCCATCATTCTTAATGATTTCATTGCCACTACACTGGCTGTTGCACCATCAGCATCAAAATCACCAATAATTAAAATGCGTTTTTGCTCAGTTAATGCTTGCTCTAAGAGTGATAATGCCTTGTCTAATTCAGAAAAATCAGGTCTTAGTAATTCTGCAAGTGTTAAAGAAAGTTGCGACTCTGCCACTCCACGAGCCGCATAAATTTTCTTTAAAAAAACCGGAATGTCTTCTGAATAAGACGTAAATAAAGTTTGATCTATTGCCCTACTTAACATCTCTTACAGCACGAATATAAGAATCAAACGATTTATCGCTACCCTTGGTGCCACCATAAAAAAATGGCACATCAACCGCCACGTCGTTGTTATGGTCGTGACTCATTGAAGTCCAATAGGGCTTGGACTGTGTATTCGGAAAATAATTTAGATTGATTAAAGGGTTGTCATCATTGTAAACCAACAATGTAATTAGTTCAGATTCGGTTGGCAAGCGCCAATTTGATGATTGACATAAATCACTTTTGTTTAATTCTTTAATAAAGGCTTGCGTATTACAACCCTCTCCCCATTGGCAATTATGGCTGTATTCACCGTTATCTACACCCGAGTCACCATCAAACCAAGTGTAGGTGTTTTGAGCACTTTGTAAGCCATCAGTGTCGATTTTGACTTCCCACATTAGTTGGGATTTGTCGTCCACAACACAAGACCACTGTTGGGCGTTATCCACCAATAAGATGCCTTCGTTGGAAACTTTAACCAATTTGGCATTAGTGACAGCACTAAAGCATAGGGTGATAAATAATAAGGTAATTTTATTCATTGACTAATTGTGTTATTTTGTTAGCGCTGGCTGGTGCCATGTTAAGTCCATTACGAAAATGCCCAGTATTGATAAATAAATTTTGATAAATTTCATCTTTAGCTACAATCACCTTGCCTGAGCGACTGGCCGGCCTAAAACCTGACCAGTGGTGTTCAATTTCAGCATTCTTAAGTGCGGGTACATGTTGCCAAGCAAATTCATGAAGACTTTGTTGGGTTGGTAAATCAACATCACGATTAAAACCCACGTCTTCCATGGTTGAGCCAATCAGTATTTTACCATCAGCTCTGGGAATTATATAACGACCCTGATCAAGAATAATATGAGGAATTTCATCGACTGGTGCTTTAAGTACAATCATCTGCCCTTTCATTGGGAAAATCTCATCCTTTAAATTTAACAATTGCTCACTCCAAGCACCGGCACAAGCAAGCACTTTATCAGATAAAAAATCACCTTTTGAGGTGTGTACACCCAACACTTTATCTTCTTTAGCAATAAGACTTTCAACTTGTGTGTGCTCAACGATTTTAACGCCTTTTTTAATAATATCTGCCTTTAGTGCCTGTAGCAACCGTGGGTTTCTAACGCTGGCCACGTATGAAAATAAGGCGCCATCAGTATGATTCTGATAGTTAATCTGGTAGCGTTCCATCCATGTTTTTGCCTCAGCTGTGTCAAACTCATCCATCATCAATAAGCCCGATTTTTGATACTCAGGGTCAACACCGCTAGAACGGTGTAAATCATCACACAATGCCTCATAAACAGCCTGAGATTCAAAGCTCAAATCGTTGGTTAAATCATCATAATGCCAAGGGTAAAGTGGGCTAATAATACCACCGCCTGCCCATGAGGACTCTTTGCCACATTCTCGTTGATCTAGCAAAGTAACCCTTGCACCAGCAATCGTCAACATGCGCGCACTCATCATGCCGATAATACCGCCGCCAATAACAATACAATCACTCATGATTTTTTTAAGTCAGAAAAAATCAACAGCACAACACCTATACTAATTAAGATATCGGCCACATTAAATATCGGCCAATAAAATGTTTGGTAATGAAGGTCAATAAAATCAATAACAAAACCTAGAAAAAAACGATCAATCAAATTACCCACTGCACCCGCCAGAAGAATAGATAAAGCGCTGAGTTTTAATACTTGGTCCACCTCTATTCGACGCATCCAAATCACGATAGCAATACTGGCAATCATTGAAATGCCTGACAATAAGTATCGCTGCCAGCCTGATTGGTCTGCTAAAAAGCTAAAGGCCGCACCATAGTTGTGCACGTGCGTTAGACTAAAAAAGTCATTGATAATAATAGAATTATTAGGTTTAATATAACCATAGACTAGCAATTTTGTCACTTGGTCTAATAACACCAACAATAAAGATAAGAGAAAATAATACTTAACTTTAGTCATAATGCACGTTTAAAGCGGTAAATAACGCCTAACAATATTAGCGCCAAAATAATCATTGGCCACCACACCACTTGATTGTGTTTTTGGCGGAAATCCTCTCTTAACTGAGGATTAACGCGTAAATATTTGAGTGTATTTCTTGCCATCGCATGGGGTTTTGAATTGGTTAACCATTGGTGATAAAGGCCGTATGATTTTGGAATAAAGCCCCAAACCCAAGGCGAATCTTCACGCAATATAGCCACCATTTTATCGATGACTACTTGCCTCTCAGCGGAATTTGGCATATTTTTCATTTGCTCAAATAACTTATCGTATTTAGCATTTTGATAATTAGCACCGTTCTCTCCACCTGTTTCAACTTTGGAATTTTTGCCATACAATAAAAATAAGAAATTTTCTGGATCAGGGTAATCCGCATTCCAACCTAATTCAAATAATTGGGTTTGGCCCTTACTCATTTTATCTTGTAGTCGATTGTAACTACTTGATCTAATTACCAACTGGATGCCAAGTTTCTTAAATTGTTTTCTAATCCAATCTAGTCTTGGCTGATCTTCTGCACTACTGGCAGTAGTATCAAAATACAAAACCAATGGCTTGTTGGTAACTGGGTTAATGCCATTGGAATAGCCTGCTTGCACCATTAAAGCTTGAGCTTTAGTAATATTTTTACGCTTATCCAGTGCATCATAAACAAATGGATTGTAATCCTGCGCTGCACCAAAAATACCGGCAGGGATTGGCCCATGTGCCGCACTACCGCGACCATTTCTAAAAATAGAAATATACTCTTCTTCATTGATGGCTATTGAGATGGCTTGTCTTAATTTTTGAGTAGATGGTGTGTAGCCACCCACTGTTTTATCTAGCATATTAAAGGCAGTGTAATAAACGCTGGTGCTATTGCTGGTCAATAAGCGAATGTCTTTATTACTCATTCTCGGGGCTAAAACAGTCTGACCTTTGGCTTTAACCTCAATCGCTTGATCAAAGTTGTCACTCGAAATACCTGATTTGTCGTAATACCCTTGTAAAAATTTATTCCAATAAGGAGCGGTTTCTTTTTCTAATAAAAAATGTACTTTGTTTAAAAAGGGTAATTTATTATTTTTATCAACCAATAAGCGATTTTCCTTGTCGCTATCCTCACCTACACTTGGGTAATATTCATCATGAAAATCAAGGTTTCTTTGGAGAATCATCTCCTTATTTGGATTATTAACGGTTAGTTGAAAAGGCCCTGTACCTATCGGGTACCAGTCCAATACAATATTTTTATCAATTAAGCCTTGTTGTGCATAAAATACATCTGCCTCCGGCGGAACAGCGGTAAAAAATGGCATGGCCAGCCAATATAAAAACTGTTCTTGTACGCCATTTACTTTTATAGAATAACGATATTTGTCTAACACCTTAACACCTGATATTTGATGTTGGGTTAAATCTAATACACCTTTCACTTTCTTAAGCTCAACATTCAAATCATCAAGACCAACAATCATCTCGCTCATTAAACTTAGTATCGGAGAATGCAATTTCGGATTAGCCAAACGCTTGATTTGATGCACAAAATCACTGGCGATTAACTCTCTTGTCGCAATTTCAGAAAAATCACTTAAATGGTTAATACTGCTAAGTTCATCGTCACTTAACGCAAGATTTTTCTCAACAAAGGCGGGATGATTTTGATACATTACCCCCGGTTTTATTTGCAAAATATAACGTGAAAAAGCAGCAGATTGTCGGTCTTTAGCTGCAATTTCATCGCCTGCGTTATTGTAATAATGCACTTTTGGCATCTGCTCTAATACGCCCGGTATTAATGTGTAAGGTCGTTTTAAATAATGATATTGCAGTGGCGTCTCATACACCGACTGAATAAAAGTCCACTCGTTTGAAGAATACGAACGTGCTGGGTCTAAATGCTTTGGACGTGCAGAAAAAGAACTGTAAAGCGTATTGTCTAGTCTTTGCGTATCGGGATACGGATTATTCCAAGGCTCAGTACAGGCGCCTAATAGAGGTAAAACAGCCCATATTAAAAGCTTTATATGTTTATAATTCAACATCGTATCAATTATAAATACTTAAGGAGTCTTATGGGTTTTTTAACAGGAAAAAGAGCACTAATTGTTGGTGTTGCATCTAATCGATCTATTGCATGGGGTATTGCTGAATCAATGGCCAAACAAGGCTGTGAAATCGCACTCACTTACCAAAATGATAAATTAAAAAAACGCGTTGATAAATGTGCGGTTGTTTGTAATTCTAACATTGTTATTCCTTGTGATGTTGGTACTGACGAGAGTATCGACAATGCCTTTGCAGAACTTAAAAAACATTGGGATAACTTTGATATCTTAGTCCATTCTGTTGCTTTCGCACCGCGTGAGGCATTGGATGGTAATTATGTTGAAGCCACTACACGTGAAAACTTTGCCACTGCACACGACATCAGCTCTTATAGCTTTACCGCTTTAGCCAAAAGTGCAAGCTCAATGCTAAATGATAATGGCGCCCTACTAACCGTGAGTTACCTAGGTGCTATTCGCGCAATCCCTAACTACAATGTTATGGGTGTTGCCAAGGCTTCACTTGAGGCTAACGTTCGCTATATGGCGGCTGCAATGGGTCCAGACAAAGGTATTCGTGTTAATGCTGTGTCCGCTGGGCCAATCAAAACCTTAGCGGCCAGTGGCATTAAAGATTTTGGTAAATTATTAGATTATGCTGCAGATTCATCTGCGTTGAAACGCAACGTCACCACAGAAGAAGTAGGTAATGCTGCAGCCTTCTTGTGTTCAGACTTAGCGTCGGGTATTACGGGTGAAGTTACTTACATTGATTCTGGTTACAACTTCTATGATAAGGGCCCTGATTTATAATCAGCAAAACTTATCCAAAAAAAAGACCTGCTAAATTTGCAGGTCTTTTTTTTATTCTAAGCTTGACTAAATTTATAAACGCTCAGTAAAAATTTCTAGATCTGCATTTTTCCTTAACGTTGTCAAAATACCCTTAAAAGTTTCATCTGATTCAAAATTTAACAAAGTACGTGCTAATGCATTACTCGGTGCTTTATTAGAAGTCTTAACTTTTGACAATGCAATCACAACAGACTCACGCTTGTTTAAACTCTGCGCACTGTATGTCGTGCTATTGCTTGGCTTAGTCAAGGCAAATACTTTATTAACAATCATGACGTCTGCTTTGCTAGAATCACGCTTAATCCAGCCAACTTTGTTCCACTTCAGCTGGTTTTTATCCATTAATACTTGCACAGCTTCAGTGTCGCCCTTTATTAATGACTCTGAAATTTTCTGAGCAATATTATCGATAAAAGTTTTTGCCAATAGCGTGGTTAGGTGGGTATTAATTTCACCTTTAACCTCATTAAATGATTTTTGTCGTTGTGCTAATTTGTCTTTAACCCTAAGCACCAACACCCTATCGCCAGACAGTTCAATCGGTTCAGAGTTTTCGCCTTTGTTAAACACTACATCGCTAAAGGCTGCATCAATAAACTTCTGCTCATGCTGAGTGTTGTTTTGAGTGAAGAATTCAGATGTATTTAATTTGAGATTCATTTGATCTGCCACCTCTTCTAAACCAGCCTCATAAGCCAAATTGGTTAGTTGCTCGGTTAAATCGTAAAGTGATTTTTGTGCTTTTGTTTGTTTGTAAAGTTTAGTTAAATCATCACGTACAGATTCAAATGGCTTGATATCACCCACTTGAATTGCGTTGAGTTTAATGACATGATAACCAAACTCTGTTTTCACCGGCGCACCTACTTCGCCCACCTTCATGCTAAATACTTTAGCTTCAAATTCAGGCATCATGACACCTAAAGTAAAGAACCCAAGATCACCACCAGCATCTTTTGAGCCTGTGTCTTGAGAATGTGTTGCCGCTAATTTAGCAAAATCAGCACCTGAGTTTAATTGAGTAACGATCTGCTCAGCTTGCTGCTTAGACTCTACTAAGATGTGCTGAGCTTGCCGCTCTTCTTCAGTGGTAAAGCGCTCTTTTTCATCTTCGTAAAAATTAAATAGCTCGTCATCGTTAACTTGAATATCTTTAGCGATTTGACTGAGTGATAATTCAACAAAATTTACCTTAAGCTTCTGAGGTTCAGAAAAAGACTCTTTTTGATTATCATAAAAATCTTTCACACTCTCAGCGGCTACCTTTACTTTGTCTGAATAATTATTCGCATTTAACTGAATGTAATTAAACTCACGCTGCTGATCGTTGAGTTCTTGTAAATTCTTTAATGCAAAAGGCGTTACAAAAGCAGAATCTAATAAATTGTATTTAATTTGACCTTGCGTTAGTTCTGCCAATTTGGTTGTCTCATACACTACATCGCTGTAACCATTAAGCGCCAGCAACTTCTTATATCTTTCTAGTGAAAATTGTCCATCCACTTTAAAAACACCATTAGACTGAATTAACGCTTGCAATTCTTCGCCCGTCGTTGCATGGCCCATATCCTTAGCAAGCTGATCTAAAAGACGTCTATTAATCATTGATTCAAGTGTAGATTGTTTAAGTATGCTGTCAAACTCAGTCGTGTATTTTTCAGCTAACTCTTGCTGAAGCTGTCTTTTCTTTGGATTGAACTCTGACAAAAACTCCTTTTTTGAGATTTCTTCGCTGTTAATGGTAGCAACCGTTTCTCCCGAGCTGTTAAAGTCAACACCATAAAGAGCGGTGATAATAAAAGTAAGTGAGATTAAGCCGACAATCACATAGGTAAATATGCCTTTAGACTTCTCTTTGATTGAATTCAACATCATAATATTTTTAGATGGTATTTTGCTTTCGCACTAAAACCATTTAGCTGATAAAAAACAAGAATTATAAACGAAAATCCCTACATTTTTGTATGGCTTTTTATTATGAATATAAACAAACAGAGATTAAGTAAATTCAGACGAATTTACGATAAATTACTATAGAAATTAAATAGTGCAAGTCATATCTTGTCCACAACATAACGGTGACTTTATCTTTCCATGTCCATTGGGACATTTTGAAACTTGGACTTCGGTCCCGTCATCTAGTGTAAGCATGTCATTCACTAAAGGGGCGTCACATTTGGCACAAGTTGCATTAACTGCCATGCCACATTTGCTACATTTGTACGTTGCCATAGATTTTTTCCATTTGTTTAAAATTTCATACTAACAGAATTAAAGACACATCATATATGTTTAAACTTGAAGTTGGAAATTTAGAAGGTCTTGTTAATGGACGTTTTTTGTTTTTGTTCCTTGTGTTTTTCAGAAGATAAAAAAAGGTAGCCAATTGGCTACCTTTTTAGTTTTGCAATATTTGCAAATAATATGGCGATCCGGAAGGGATTTGAACCCTCGACATCCTGCGTGACAGGCAGGCACTCTAACCAGCTGAGCTACCGGACCGAAATGTTTTTTTGGTGGGCGATACTGGACTTGAACCAGTGACCCTCGCCTTGTAAGGGCGATGCTCTCCCAACTGAGCTAATCGCCCAAAAAAACTATGCCTAATACCTATCTAAGCACCGGGCACATTATACTCAAGTAAATTATTTATTGACTGATTCTTTAAGTAATTTACCCGCTTTAAATGCTGGCACTTTAGATGCTTTAATTTGAATCGCTGCACCTGTTTGTGGGTTACGACCTGTACGTGCTGCACGATCTCTCACTAAGAAGCTACCAAAGCCTGTAATTGCCACGTTGTCACCACCTGCTAATGCGCCAGTGATTGCACCTGTTGTTGCGTCTAATGCACGAGCTGCGTCTGCCTTAGTTAAACCTGAAGCTTCTGCAATTGCTGATACTAAATCTGATTTGTTCATCTTTTATTCTCCTGTGTAGTAAATATCATTCTCTGTTAAAAAAAGTCTAAGCTCTAACTAAAAAGCTTTCAACGAATTATCCATCAAAACCCCCCTCTGTCAATAGCTTTTAGTAAAAAACACAGTATTCTTTATCTTTTACCAATACCTTATTTTTTTAGTGGGTTAATTAAAGGTAACATTTCTTCATCCCATAGTTTTTGTGTTACTTCGCCAAGGTGTTTAAATACAATCACCCCTTTATCGTTAACCAAAAAAGTTTCAGGAACTCTATATACGCCCATTTCTAAGCCTAACTTCCCTTGTTCATCAAAGATAACAAGATCAAATGGATTGCCACGCATACTTAAAAAACAATCACCAAAATTGGTTTGATCTCGATCTATCTCAACACAGCTACTCATTTTTTTTGTATCTTTATAGTTGACACCTACCATTTGCACTGTATTTGTTTTAGCAATTTTGATCAGCATTCTATGCTCTACATGGCAAGTAGCACACCAAGATGCCCAAACATTCACTAACGAAAATTTGTCTTTTAATCTGTCTTTGGTAAAAAATTTTTCTCCCGTATAAAAATCTTCAACTTCTAGATTTGGAAAAGCCTTGCCAATGAGTGGTGAGGGTAATTTTTTAGGATCTTTCCCTAAGCCTTCTAATAAAAACCAAGCTAATACAATAAATAAAGCCAGCGGTAAGAATTTACTCATAATTATTTTTTAGATTCTTTGGCCTTTTCTAAAGCATCAGCCACCTCTGGCGGCATGTAGTTTTCGTCATGCTTGGCAAGTACTTCAGTCGCTACAAACGTGCCATTAATTAAAGAACCAGTGGTGATGATGCCCTGCCCTTCTCTGAATAAATCTGGCAAGATGCCGGTATATTCGATGTTAAATTTATTTTTATTATCCGTCACATCGAAATTCACCGTCATATCTTTACGCTTCACACTATCTTTGGCGACCAAACCACCCAAGCGAAAACTTTTGCCAATTGGGGCCTTGCCTTCTACTACTTCAGTCGGTGAATAAAAATAATTAGTATTACTACCCAATGCTTGAAGCAATAAAGTAATCGCCAATATAGCGCCTGCCACCAGCAAAGCAACAAACACCATTCTGTTTTGTCTTTTAGTCATTTATTTACCTCTTGAATACTTAATACGTAATTGGGTGATCACATTTTTATGAATAGATCGGGTTCTGATAAAAAGGATAGCAACCACACCAAACGTTAAAAAATACGAAAACCAAATGTAATAGGCATACTTATCAAACGATAATAATTCCATTATTTGTTATCTCCTGTAATGATCGCTTTAACCCAGCGTGAATTTTGCTCTCGGACTAGTAATTCATCTCTAGAACGCATCAATACCAAGGCACCATATAAAAATTTAAAGGCAAAACTAATCAATAACAAGGCATAAAACATATCGATTTGCATAGAAACTTTGGTTACACTCACCGATGAGCCTTGGTGCAAACTGTTCCACCATTCAACTGAATAATAAATAATGGGGATATTAACTAAGCCCACAATCGCTAAAACAGAAGAAGCTTTAGCCGCAGTTTTCGGATTATCAAACGCATTATTAAGCGATATATAAGCCAGATACAAAAATAGTAGAATCAGCTCAGACGTTAAACGCGCATCCCACACCCACCAAGTACCCCACATTGGCTTGCCCCATACCGCACCAGTGACTAAGGCTAAAAAAGTAAAAGCCGCGCCAATCGGTGCTGAAACTGAGGCCACCACATTGGCAAGCTTGATTTGCCAAATAAGGCCAATAGCACCTGCAACCGCCATCACCACATAAATAAATAAACTCATCCACGCAGCAGGTACATGGACATACATAATACGTACACTTTCACCTTGTTGATAATCAGGTGGTGATTTAATTAACGCCCAATACAATCCTACTAAAGTTAGAGCGATGAACGGATACAAAAACCAAGGAATGAGTTTTTTACTAATCCGGTAAAAATTTTGTGGTGAGGCAAATGCCTGAATCCATTTCCACATATTTAATAATTAATATTGTAAGAATTGAGAATTATTTTAATGATTTCTGCGCCACATTATTACGTAAATAAGTTGGTAGTGGCAATTCATCAGTATCTGCACTGTTTTGATTTAAATACAAATCAATCAAATTTTCAGCTTTTGGATAGAAGTCTGATATACATCGATTAACACCTGTCTGTTTAGAAAGTTCATCTGCGTACACGCCCCAGCCCGTACCTATACCGATAAAATCTTGATTTAACACATCGACTTCACTTGGATTTTTAAGACTTTCATTAGATAATTTTTGGTCTTGATACACACCCCAATATACCTCCCCCATACGCGCATCAAGCGCCACAGCCACTTTATCGCAATTGTATTTTTTAGTCGCACCAAACCCCACAAGCTCTAAAGTAGAAAAACCCATGGTAGGAATATCATGTGCCAATGACATGCCTTGCACCACACCAATACACATGCGTACACCGGTAAATGCACCCGGGCCTTTGGTATAAACAATACTGTCTAAATCAGCCACAGTAATGCCGACTTCAGCAAATACTTCATCACACAAAGGCAGAATAAGCCCCGAGCTTTTCTCTACACCTTTAACAAAACGACTAACCTTCACACCATTAGTGTAAAGGCTAACTGAGCAAACTTCGGTACAAGTATCAATAGCTAATAGATTCATCATTTGATTATTTTACAATTTTTTCAAACTTTTGATAGATAGATAGAACCAATTGCCTGCGTTTAGACAATCGTTTTGCATGTTTAATTGGGTGGTAATAACTCGGCCCTTTTACTAAGGCCACCAAGGTTGCCATTTCTTCATTTGATAAAGCATCAACAGATTGATTGAAATAAAATTTTGCGCCTTTTTCAAACCCATAGATTGGGGTATTACCTTGTTGTGCAAGATATACCGTATTCATATAACGATTAAGAATAAAGTCTTTGTCAAAAGCCACTTCAAGCAATAACGCCATCAATGCCTCATTAAGTTTACGACTAATGGTTTGTTCTCTAGTCAGTAATGTATTCTTGATGAGTTGTTGAGTCAGTGTACTTGCACCTCGAATGGGCTTGTCATACAGCCAATAATCACGCAACACCCTGGCAATCTCTTTAAAATCCACACCCGAATGCTCAAAGAAAGATTGATCCTCTACCAATAACAACATATTCAGCAATGGTTTAGGGTGTTGCTCTAATGACAATGTAGAATGAATGGGTGCCAGTGGTTTTGAAAATTCACCTCTCACCAAATTATTTAAATAATTCAAATACACCCCAAACAACAAAATACAAAATAGTATTAAGCGTTTTAGCCATTTAATAGTGATTGATTTTGGATTCAAAAAGCCAATACCTTTTTCAAAAATTAAGTTGATTTTAACAAAATCCACCTGTCAAAGGTTTTTTCATACTATCTACTTTCTTAATGATTGTGAAAAGTGTCTAACTAGTATAAAATACCCACTCCCTTGCTTGATCACATGGTGTGGCAAGCTATTTTATAATAACCATAAGGAGAAAGACTCATGAGACACTATGAGATTGCACTAATTGTGCACCCTGACCAATCGGCTCAGGTAGGTACGATGATGGACAAATACAAAGAAATGATTACTGCTGACGGCGGTAATATTCATCGCGAAGAAGACTGGGGTCGTAAACACCTCGCTTATCCAATTGATAAAATTTATAAAGCACACTACTTAATGATGAATATTGAGTGTGGTCAAGAAACTCTTGACAAGCTAAATTACAATTTTCGTTTTAACGATGCTGTTTTAAGAAATTTAATTATTTCTAAAAAAGAAGCGATCACTGAGCCTTCAATTATGATGACTGCTAAAGACGAAGATAAAAAACCGGTTAGAAGATAGGAGATTATTATGGCTAAGCAACAGAAAAGAAAACGTAGACCTCTAATTAAAATCAACAGTTATTGTCGTTTTACGGCAGCTGGTGTTAAAGAAATTGACTATAAAGACGTAGATGTTTTGTTAAAGAACATTGACGAAGGTGGTAAGATTACACCATCAAGAATGACTGGTACCACTGCAAAATTTCAACGTCAATTAACCACTGCAATCAAAAGAGCTAGATTTTTAGCATTGATTCCTTACACTGACAAACACAAGAAATAGGAGTTAATCATGCAAGTAATTTTATTAGAAAAAATTGGTAAATTAGGTGGCTTAGGTGATTTGGCTAACGTTAAATCAGGTTACGCTCGTAACTTCTTAATCCCACAAGGTAAGGTTAAACCAGCAACAGCAGCTAACTTAGCTGAATTTGAAACAATTAAAGCGGACTTACAAGCAAAAGAAGCGGCAGCATCTAAAGATGCTCAAGCTAAAGCAGACACTATGTTAGGTGTTGTTTGTACGATTAAAGCCAATGCTGGCGATGAAGGCAAGTTATTTGGCTCTATTGGTACAGCTGATATTGTTGCAAATCTAGCAGCCAGTGGTCATGAAGTTGAAAAACGTGACATTAACATGCCAGAGGCGATTCGCCATGTTGGTGAGTATGACATTAGTGTGACTTTATTCACCGATATCAGTGTTGATATTAAAGTGATAGTTGAAGCCTCAGAAGATGAAGAATAACTAAACTTTTAACTCAAAAATTGCGTTAAAATTAAAGCCCTCGAAAGAGGGTTTTTTATTATTTAAACAACGCATATGGACATCGAAAACGCTAATATACCGCCAAATTCACTTGAATCAGAGCAATCTGTACTTGGTGGATTATTACTACACAATGAGGCCTGGGAGCAGGTGGCAGACGCCCTAACAGCTGATGATTTTTATAACGCCTCTCACCGACTTATTTTTAATGCCATATCTCTACTTTTAGAACACGATAATCCTGCTGACATTCTTACGGTTAAAGAGCGATTAAAAAAAACAGGTGAAGAAGAATCGGTTGGCGGTTTTGCCTACCTCGCACAAATTGCAGAAAACACACCCAGTGTCTCAAACATATCCACCTATGCAAAACATGTTCGTGAGCTTTCTGTTTATCG
>OFCC01000011.1_pt1 | contig 38300 bp, 40 predicted proteins | sample 1520671 | NCBI WGS metagenome assembly OFCC01 (sample SAMEA3696450, study PRJEB22514) | metagenome | biome: water; feature: marine; material: hydrothermal vent | place: Pacific Ocean | collected 2014-08-16 | depth 1514 m | reverse complement strand
AATCACCTTGCTGCATGTCTACATACGCTTCACGTAAAGGATCACGCTGTGTGTATGCAGCGCTAGAGCTATGGTCTGCTTTGCTATCATCATAGACTTGTAATTCAACATGGTAAGTTGCACCTTCAGCAATGCCTTCGGCATCACCATCAATGTAAATTCTTACTGTGCTTTCAGATTTAATACCTGTATTTGCGCCTGATGATAATTGCGCACTTTCGTGTACAAACTTACCTGTTACCTCAGCTTCAGCGAAAGCCACCGAGCTTGAGAATACCGCCGCTAATGCGATCGATAATGTTATGTTTGTTTTTTTCATTTTATTTCCTCTTTTTTTCAAATTGTTTTTTACTTTATTTATACAAAAGGTTTAGTTTTACTACTAAACCTTTTTGAATTTATTATTTGATTTTCTTAGGCATCTTCTTTAACGTACGCGTAGACCATAAGTTCTTTTTCTTGTACTTGTGGTTAACTTTCGTTACGTTTGATGGAATGAATGCCATTGTTTCATGACCGGTTGCTAGTGTTGTACCGTACCAGTAACCCCAGTAACTTCCGCGTGGATCATCAATATTTGCTGATATCCATGAACGATCAATCACTTTAACCTTGTTGCCACCTTTAAAGTACTCAGTACGGTAGTCAGCAAATGTTGTAGCGTCGATGTAGCTTACGCGGTTGTCGTACCACCAGTTAGCATCGTTAGCGGTTGATTTAAGTTTGTATACTTCTTTGCCGTCAACAGAACAATCTGCTTCAATCTTAGCCTTTTGTGTGTACTTGTTACGCTTGACATCTTTCATAACACCTAAACAACCCGCAAAAGTTGCTTTACCTAAAAGCTCGTGCGACTCATGCTTTGGCTTACGCAATGTTACATCACCAAAGGTAAAGTCTGAACCACCCCAAGCATCGTCACGCGCTGGCTCGGCAAAACGACGAACTTTACGAATAGATGGAATGAAGATTTCGTATGACTGTGACTTGTTAGCATCACTAAAGTCAGTAATTAACATGCCAGTACCTTTAAGCTTACCAGAACGGAAAATCGCTAAATCTTGTGCGTTAACACCTTTAGCTTTTGGCTCGTTGTTTAAGTAGCGCTCTAATGTCAATGTTAAAGGATTTGAACCTTTAGCTCTTAGAATAAGTGCAGTAATGTCTTTACCTTTTTTGGTAATGGCGTAGTTGCCAAAAGAATAAAAGTGATTCACAAAGTAGTTTTGTGCTGCGACGTCGTTTGCAGATAAACCGCTAGACTTGTATGCCAAGTCTTTAGTGACTGTGGCCGTTGCAACTGATGCTGCAAGTGAGGCTGCAACTGCAACCGATAAAACGATATGTTTCATACTTACTCCCCTAAGAATGGTTTTAAAGTTGCTAATATACCCTAGTATAGAAATTTATTCAACACTTGTTCGCAATAACGGTTCATTTTGTAACATTTTTTCAACAATCGTTTTTTTTTTTGCATTTTCCTTTCATATCGGGGATTTTCAGGGCAAACCTGGCAAGCCTTGCTTGTCAGGTAAAATATTGGAAATAATTTAAATCACCCTAAACAGCGATCAATTCACACTTAGTAAAGCCAAATAAAAGTTATTTATTGGCTGTTTTAATACCAAAAATGTGTATTTATTATAATACTTCACCGTCATACACCCGGTGAACGAGTACAAGGGCAAGGCCTGTGACGGTAAAAACAATAATTTAGCAAATAATGCAAATAGCGGTAAAATAAGTAATTATTGCCACATAAGATTCTTGGGAGGGTCATGCAATTTAATCTATTTACTTTAGTTTTCTTACTCGCAACCTTTGCTTACGTTATCACTTTGCTATGGCTAAACGTGCGCCAAGATAAAGCAGTGGCTAATTCGTTTGATACTGTGCCGAATGAGTTTAACGAGAAAATCACACTAGAGGATCACCAAAAAGCAGCTGAGTACACGCAGGCCAAACTGTTGGTTAATCACTTTGAGATTATCTTTTCAACCGTTGTACTATTAGTATGGACACTTGGCGGTGGGCTCAATTGGCTAGATGGGCTTTGGCAAGCGCAAACTGATAATGCTCTAACTATAGGTGTGGGCTTTATTATTAGTTTGATGATTTTAGGTAGTTTGATTGATTTACCCTTTAGTCTTTACCGCACCTTTGTACTTGAACAAAAGTTTGGCTTTAATAAGATGGACGGCAAAACTTTTGCCGGTGATTTTCTTAAAGAGGTTTTACTCACGCTGATTATCGGCTTGCCGCTGATTTATGCAGTGCTGTATTTAATGGGGGCGATGGGTGAGTTTTGGTGGGCTTATGTTTGGCTAGTGCTTACTGGATTTTCACTGTTAATGTTTTGGCTCTACCCCACTTATATTGCACCGATCTTTAACAAATTCAAGCCGTTAGATAATACCGATCTGAAAGCCAAAATCGATAATTTGCTAACTCGCACTGGCTTTAAAAGTGATGGCGTGTTTGTAATGGATGGATCGAAAAGATCCTCCCATGGCAATGCCTACTTTACGGGCATTGGCAAAAACAAACGTATTGTGTTTTATGACACACTACTTGAAGGTATGGAAGATCAAGAGGTGGAGGCGATCCTAGCACATGAGTTAGGGCATTTTCATCACAAACACATTCGCAAACACATGATTACTTCGTTTGCTATCTCACTTTTAGGTTTGGCACTGCTTGGCTATTTGATTAATCAGTCGTGGTTTTTTCACGGACTTGGTGTTGAAACCATAAGTAATCATACGGCGCTGATTTTGTTTACCTTAACCCTACCGGTATTTAGCTTTTTTATCGCACCGATTAGTAATGCACTATCGCGCAAGCATGAGTTTGAAGCTGACGCCTTTGCTGCCAAACATACCAATGCTGATGATTTAGTGTCAAGCTTAGTTAAGCTCTACCGCGACAATGCAGCTACTTTGACTCCGGACAAGCTTTATTCCGCTTTTCATGATTCACACCCAAGCGCCTCTATTCGCATCAAAGAGTTAAAACGTCATGCGTAAGCTATTATTTGTTTTATTCCTGCCCTTTTCATTAATGGCCGAGCCTAACATTAGCGACGGAAAATTACTCTATGGGGAAAGCTGTGCCAAATGCCATGGCACAGAGTATTACCAAGGTTTGGGCATGAGTGAGCCGAATGATATTATTGAATTAACACATTGGGTTGATACTTGTAGTCAGCATTTTAATCTCGACTGGAATGATCAAGATATTGAGGACACGACGTATTATATAAATCGCGAGTTCTTTCAATTAGACAGATAAAAGGTATACTTGAATTATTAACTGGAGAGAAACATGAGAAAAATATTACTGCTCAGCATCTTACTTGCAGGTACATCCTTTGCTAATGAAGAAGGTGGAGAGCTACACGAAGAGTCATGCGTTCGTTGTCATGACAGCGGGATGTACACAAGAGACAATAGCAAAATTCAAAATCACTTTGATTTAAGATCCCAAGTCAGCGCTTGCGCTAATAATTTGGGCACTGGCTGGTTTCCTGATGAAGAAGGATCAGTCGTCGACTACCTTAATAATCAATACTATAAGTTTAAAGAGTAGTTAATTTAAATTGAGTCTGACACGACGCCAAAAATGGCGCATTGAAAAAATCCAAACTGAGCGCATTGCTAGGGCTAATCGCGCTGCTGATAATCATGATGATCTAGCGCTTGATACTGACAATGCGCAAACAGGCTTGGTGATTACTCGCTATGGCCAACGCCTGTTAGTAGAAGCCGAATCTGGCGAACTCTACCAATGTACCGGACGGCGTAATATTGAGTTATCCGTTGCCGGTGATCAAGTTATTTTCCAAACCATTGGCAACGATGAAGGCGTGGTCACCGCCCTACTTGAGCGTGACAATCTTTTACGTCGTTCACAAAAAGTCATTGCCGCTAATATTGATCAACTTTGGTTGGTGGTAGCAATTGAACCGCATTATCAGTTTGAGTTAATCGATCGCTATTTGGTGGTGGCTGAAAACGCCAATTTACCGATTAACATTGTGGTCAATAAAATTGAATTAAGCCAGAAAATGGATCAAATAAAGTACGATTTTTCTATGTACGAATCGGCAGGCTATTCGGTGCATTATTTAAGTGTGGAAGCCCAAACCAATATCGCCGAACTAAAAGCCTTACTTAATGACAAAACTCATATTTTTTTAGGGCAATCTGGCGTCGGTAAATCCTCACTCATTAATGAGCTGATTCCTGACCTTAATCTGCGCGTAAATGAGATATCTACCAAGAGTAAACTCGGCAAGCACACCACCACCAATACTACGCTGTACCATATCCCTTCAGGCGGTGATTTGATTGATTCTCCTGGTATTCGTGAATTTCAACTGGATGATCTCACAGATAAAGAAATCTTAAGCGGGTTTAGAGAATTTAAACCCTTTATTGGCCAATGTAAATTTAGAAACTGTGCTCACATCAACGAGCCCAATTGCGCCATCAAACAGGCAGTAGAATCTGGTGAGATTCACACACAACGGTATCAAAATTACCTCAACTTAATCAGTTGATTTATGGACATTAAAGTCGTTAAAGCAATTGATGAAATTGATGCGCAAGAATGGAACAATTTAATCACCGATAACAACCCATTTTGCAAGCATGAATTTTTATCTGCATTAGAAAAACATCATTGTGTTGGTGAGCAATTTGGATGGATTCCTAGGCATCTTACGGTTTATGAAAACAAGCAATTAATTGGCGCGGCTATTTTGTATGAAAAGTACAATAATTATGGGGAGTTTGTATTTGATCATGTCTGGCACAATGCTTACGAAAAATACGGGCTAAACTACTATCCAAAACTGGTTTCAGCTATTCCTTACACACCTGCGAGTGGTGTACGATTTTTAGCAAAGAAAGACAATGAAAAACGTGTTTTTTCAGCACTTTTAGACACCATTGTTAAAATTTGCGAAAAAATTGATGCCAGTAGTTTTCATTGTCTTTTCCCTAAAAATGAAGTTGGATTTTTTGAAGAAAAATCACTTCTCATTAGAAATGACTGTCAATTTCACTGGCATAATCAAAATTATGGCTGTTTTGATGATTTTTTGGCTAATTTGAAGCAAAAAAAGCGAAAAAATATTCGTCAAGAGCGCAAAAAGGTTAGTTATTCTGGCGTAAGCATTAGACAGCTAGATGGCAACAGTGCAACCGATGTCGATTGGCAAAATTTCTCAAATTTTTACAATCAAACTTTTTTAGAAAAAAGCGGTACACCCACACTTAACTTAGGATTTTTTAAACAAATTGCCAAAACCATGCCCGACCAAGTCTTGTTATTTTTGGCTGATCTTAATGGTGAGTGCATTGCCGGATCTTTAATGTTTAAAAGCGACACACGGCTTTATGGTCGACATTGGGGCTGCAATAAACAAGTTGATTATCTTCATTTTGAAGCTTGTTACTACCAAGGCATTGAATACTGTATTCAGCATAATTTAGAGGTGTTTGAGCCTGGCGCACAAGGGGAACACAAGGTGTCTAGAGGCTTTGTACCAACCCTTACGCAATCGGCACATTGGATTAAAGATGAAGCATTTAAACAGCCCATTAAGCATTTTTGTGAACAAGAGCAACAACACATTGCGCACTACATGGAGCAAGTGAACAAACACAATCCATACAAGGAACAAAATTTATGAAACAGCATTCAAGTTCTTGCGTGCAAAACCAAGCGCCAATTCTTAAAATTATTAAGCCATTACTACTAGAAAAACACACCGTGTTAGAGGTGGGTAGCGGCACTGGGCAACACGCCATCTATTTTGCCGAGAAAATGCCGCATCTTAGTTGGCAAGCTAGTGATCAAGTGCAATATTTAAGTAGTGTTAACGCTTGGATTAATGAGGCCAAGCTTAACAATACACCGCCTGCCATTAATCTGGATGTTACTCAAGCTTGGCCAGCGTTGGAATTTGATGTGATTTTTTCAGCAAATACCACGCATATTATGAGCTGGGAAATGGTGGTGGATTTCTTTCAAGGGGTTGGAAAATCGCTAAGTGAAAATGGCTTATTTATTCTGTATGGGCCGTTTAACTATAATGCCCAATACACTTCCCAAAGTAATGCTAATTTTGATCAATGGCTAAAAGACAGAGATAGGCAAAGCGCCATTCGTGATTTTGAAAAACTTAATACACTTGCACAACAGGCTGGATTAACCCTAATGAATGATTATGCAATGCCGGCCAATAATCGAATCTTGGTTTGGCAAAAAAAAATCTAACTTTTTATTAATCTGAATTATTCAAATTCCATTTGTTTAAAAATACGCTCGGCATTTTGCTTGTGTAACTCTCTAAAGGTGCCGCGATTTCTAAACATTGATTGGTCAATACTGTAAGCTTCATACAAACCACCATCGTCGTCAATTACTTTTTCAACTTCTGTACGCATATAGACCAAATAGTCTTTGGTAAATTTAGTGATAGTAGCAAGATCGGTTGGCTCGCCATGGCCTGGAATAATCAATGCTGGCTCTAGGGCTTCAATCTTATCCCAAGTTTCAATCCATGCAGCAGCATTGGTATGTGAGAAAATAGGCAGCATGCGTTCGTTAAAAGCGGTGTCGCCACTAATGAGAATCTTTTGTTGTGGCAGCCAAAGCTGGATATCATCTGGCGAATGCGATGCGCCAATATGCATCAACTCAATCTGAGTATTACCCATTGATATTGGCATTTTTTCTTTAAAAGTTAAATCAGGAAACACGACTTTTGTGCCAATAATCTTTTCCTTTTGAACGCGCAGTGTACGCGCATAAATATCTTCACCTCTGTGTCTAATTTCTTTATCTGCCTCAACATGAGCGATAATAATAGCGCCCTGCTCTTTCCAGTAGTTTGAACCCAAAATCGCATGGCCTTGCGAATTTTCCAACACCACATATTTGACTTTTTGATCCGTTACTTTTTTGATTTCCTCATGCATTGCTTTAGCCACTAAATAACTACCACCGGCATTAAAGACTAAGACACCATCTGTGGTGACAATGAAAGAGAGGTTGTTATTGTGATTAGAATTTTCGTAAGTGTACGGCTGTGTTGCGCCAATAGCAGAATAAACACCCGGTGCAATTTCTTCAGGAAGTCTGTATAAAATACTATCAGGCTCGTAATCACTAACTTTTACTGGGTTCATTTCTTCTTTCCAAACAAAAAAACCATCAGCATAGTTCTTTACATTAGTGTAACCCATGTTTTCTAAAGTTTTTGCCGCCAGTGGCGAGCGTAAATTACGGCCACAATAAACAATGATTGGTGTGTCTTTTGATTTGGCATGATCACCAATTTGAAATTCTAACCAGCCTCTAACAATATTAACGTTTTGACCGCGAGCAATCGTACCTGTGTGTTTTAGCTCAAAAGGTGAGCGCACATCGATTAAAACCACACTAGGGTCGGTGTCTAATATTTTATTTAATTCGTCAGTATTGATATTAACAATGCGCTTATTGACAGCCTCAAGTGTTTGCATAACATCAACAATTTCATCATCGTTTTCAGCGTACGCGTTAGAAAATGAAAAAATACTTAATAAAACTATTAAAAAATATCGCATTATTCGCCTTTATTTTAAAAAAATGTTGGATAATTATGACACAATTAAATCAACTATGCTAGACTTATGCCTTTATTTATCAACCAAGGAGAGAAAAATGAAAAATAAATTATCGGTTATTTTGGCCGTTACTAGTGTTTTAACAATGAGCAGTGCTACTGCAAATACCAATAACTGGAGCCCTTGGGGAAGTAACAATAACAACTACTACAATCCATTTTCTGGTGGTAGTAATTCTTTTGGTCCATTTGGTGGCGGCACTAACTTTGGCCCATTTGGTGGTGGTAACAGTATGCAGCCTTTTGGTTTTAACACAGGTTCAAACCGCTTCGGCCCAATGAACGGTAGCAATATGGGACCTTTTAATGGTGGTCATAATTGGCAGAATCAAAACTTTAATCCTGCACAAGCACAAAAAATAGCAGAAGAAGCAGCCAGTAGTGCTCAACAAGCAGCCAGCACAATTCAAGAAGTTGTAACAGCAGTACAGCCTGCAGCAGAAAGTTCAGAGCCAGCACAAATGACCGCTGAGTTGTTTATGCAAATGGTACAAGTGACTGAAGTTGACGAAGGTATTACTGGTCCAGAAGTGGATGAATCAATTAAATCAATGGCGACTAACGAATCTATTTTGCACGTTGCTATGTTTCCACTCAGTGAGCAAATCACCAATGTAACTGGCAAGCCTTACCGTCATTTAACCATTCATAATATTTGTGATGCTGCTACTGCCGGAAAGATTGCCGATATTGATGATCGTTATGCAGTGATTCTTCCTTGCCGTATTGCGGTAGTTGAAGGTAAAGATGGTAAAATCAGAATGATTAGTATGAATCCTGATGTAATGCATGCTATGCAATTACCAGAAGATGCACTAGGTCCTGCGATGGATGTAGCTGAAAAAATGAATGCGATTATTGAAGGTGCTCAAGAAGGTTCTTTCTAAATAGATTTTAATCGTTATAAAAAAGCCTGCAATTGCAGGCTTTTTTTTCGTCTAAAACTAAGGATTTTTTGCCAATCTTAATAAACTTAACCAGCCCAAAATAAACAACATACCGCCAATTGGGGTGATAAACACCATTGCATGTATTTTACTAAAAGTATATAAATATAAACTTCCTGAGAATAACACAATGCCAATGGAAAATATCCAGCTACTTTGTTTAACAGCTTGTGACGGTTTGTATTGGTAATACACAGCCAGCATAGCAACGATTAGTGTGTGATACATTTGATAAGTTGCCGCTGTTTGCAGACGTGCAATGTCTTTAATCTCTAACACGTCTTTTAACATATGCGCTGACATAGCACCTATTGCAACCGCCATAGCACCACTTAGGGCGATAAAAATCCAGATTTTTTTCATAAGTATTAATAATAAAAAAGCTAACCTCTTTAACTATACGCCTAATCAATAAATGATAGTAACGTTTAGTGTGTTTTTGAGGTGGTGAAATAAGGTGTATATTTAAAACAAGCCGATGTATAAATACATTGGCGGAATGTTCAATAATAAAGGAGATATATCATGTTAGCGCATACAATGAAAAACTTTGAAACTTACCCAACCAATCGTATCGTTGCAATTATTGATTCCAAAATGGAAGCGGATGAAGTCTGCTGTGACTTAATGAATGCTGGATTTGACAACTCTGAAATTGATGAATCAGTTGGCACTGATGGTTTAAAGTTTCTTGATCCAGATGGTCGTAGTCATGGGTTAATGACTAAGCTAATACGTAAGTGGCAATTTGTTGCCCAAGGCGAAGAATATAAATACTTGAAGCTTATTAAAAAAGGTCTGCAAGAAGGTCATACGGTTGTTAGTGTTCCAACATTAACGAAGATTGCTCGTCAAAAAGCTGCGTCCATTCTTAGATTACATAATGCCAAAGACATTCGTTTTTATGGTCGGTTTTATGTAGAACACTTAGATGCCGCTTAAATAAAGAAGCAACAAGACTTTATTTAAAAAATAGAGTTATATCGTGTCCATAAAATTGGACGCGAGAGTTCCATGATTTAGCTAAATAATTCATTGTGGTTTGACTAAAAAAACAAATATGAGTCGGGTCATCTTTGTAATACCATGATGCAAAATCTACTTGGTCATTAATCATCTTGGTCATGATTGCTAGTGTGCCACCTGTATTTAGCATTTTATATAGTCTATTTAATTCATCACCGGGCTTGGATAAATGCTCGACCACTTCGGTGGCGGTAATAAAATCGTATTGATTGTTAAAAATGGCCTGATCATTGGCATAGAATTTATCAAACAAATCAACCGCGTACCCTTGCTCTTCAAACATCAATGATAAAGTTGGCCCTGGGCCAGAGCCAAAATCTAAGCCTTTGGCGCCTGATTTAATACAATCTATAACTGGATTAAACGCTTTAGATAAAAACGCACGATAGTGCTTATCTTCAGGATTGTTTTGATGGGAGTCGTAACGAGTTTTTTCTGCTGCTTCGCTCAGATGAAACTCTTTGGGTGTAAAAACCAAATCACAAGACGAACATGAAAAATAACTGGCATCCTTATTCTTGAAATAAGACTGACTTTGCTTAGAACAACATAATGGACACTGATTAGCCATTACGTCGCTTAAATAGCAATTTTAGTGTGAACAAGAGCCCGAATGAACGTGACCATGATCTAACTCATCTTTTGTTGCTTCTCTAACATTTTCGATGCTCACATTAAAATGTAATGTTTCACCTGCCAATGGATGATTGGCATCGATCGTAACGGTCTTCTCATTGATTTCTTTAACATGAACTGCAAATGGATTACCCTGCTCATCTTGAGACTGTAATTGCATGCCAATTTCTAAGTTGTCAATACCTTGCAAAGCTTCCATTGGGATTTCTTGAATCGCCTCAGGATGATGAACGCCATAACCCTCTTCTGGATTAACTGATACGTCACAAGATTCGCCAACTTTCATACCTTCTAATGCGCTTTCTAAGCCAGGAATAATGTTACCGTGACCTTGGATAAACGGCATCGGCTCTTTACCTTGTGATGAATCAATGATATCGCCTGCATCATTTTTTAGTGTGTAGTGCATTTCTACTACTGCGTCTTTTTTTACTGTCATTTTATTGTCTCCGTTTGTACACTTAACGTGTTGCTTTTAAATATCAAAAAGGGCTTCCTATATGGAAACCCTTTTCGAGAATATGGTGGGGCGTGAGCGATTTGAACGCTCGACCAATGGATTAAAAGTCCAGTGCTCTACCAACTGAGCTAACGCCCCATAAAAAAGTGAAATTATACATTAACGTCACTTTGTAAATCAATCAAAATTAGTCTTTATTTTATCTTTTTACTGGTTATCAACCGCTTCTCTTAGTGATTTTCCCGGCTTAAAAAATGGTACAAACTTTTCACCGACTTGCGTTCTTTCACTAGTTTTAGGATTAATACCTAAACGCGCTTTTCGATGTTTTTTATAAAAACCACCAAACCCTCTAACTTCAACCCCATCACCTGAAACAATACCTTGTGTTAACGCCTCTAAAATTACTTCAACAGAAGTCTTAGCATCGGCCTTAGAAAGGTCAGAATGGTTGGATAAATTAAAAATAAGATCAGTTTTTTTCATGATTGATATCAGTCATATATCGCTATACAACTGATTAAAAAGCATTATTTATTTTTTTGCTTTTTTCAATAAATCACCTAAAGTAGAACCTGTTGCATCGTCAGAAGATTGCTTATTGTAATCTGCCATCGCTGCTTGCTCTTCCACAGAATCTTTAGCTTTAATACTGACTGAAATGTTACGAGATCTTCTATCAACATTAACAATAACCACTTCAACTTCAGTGCCTGTTTTTAAGACTGTAGTTGCATCTTCAACACGTTCTTGTGAAATTTCACCGGCTTTTAAGTAACCTGTAATATCGTCAGCTAAAGTAATAACCGCACCTCTTGGATCTACTTCGGCAATCACACCCTTAACAATAGAACCTTTCTTGTTAGATGAAGCGTAAGACATAAAGTCATCTTCTTCTAATTGCTTAATACCTAAAGAAATACGCTCTTTTTCAGCATCAATATTTAGAATAACCACTTCAAGCTCTTGACCTTTAGAATAATTAGAAACTAACGCTTCTGAAGATTGCTTCTCCCATGAGATATCTGCTAAATGGATTAGGCCATCAATACCGCCTGGAAGGCCAACAAATAAACCAAAGTCAGTGATTGATTTAACTACTACGCCAATCTTGTCACCTTTATTGCAGGTTGCTTCAAATGCTTCCCAAGGGTTTTCTTGTGCTTGCTTCATTGATAATGAAATACGATGCTTAGATTCTTGAACGTCTAATACCACAACATCAACTTCTTGACCCAGTTTAACGATCTTAGAAGGACGTGCATTTGCATTTGTCCAATCCATCTCTGAAACGTGAACCAAACCTTCAACACCGTCTTCGATGCGTACAAACGCTCCGTAGTCAGTAAGGTTAGATACTGTACCAGTAACTTTCTTGCCAATTGGAAGACGGTCTGAAATATTATCCCAAGGACTAGCAGTAAGCTGCTTAAGACCTAGTGACACACGCATCTTCTCTTTATCGTAGTTAAGAACCTTAACCGTAATCTTGTCGCCAATAGTCAACTTCTCAGATGGGTGGTTAACACGCGTCCAAGAGATATCGGTAATGTGTAGTAAACCATCAACACCACCAAGATCAACAAACGCACCGTAGTCAGCAAGGTTCTTGACGATACCTTCGATTTCTTTGCCTTCTTCTAATGTTTCAAGTAAGGCTTCACGATCTGCTGAGTTAGCTTCTTGCATCACTGCTTTTCTAGAAATAACGATGTTGTTTCTAACTTCGTCCATCTTAATAACAATGGCTTCAATTTCTTGACCCGTAAGGTATGAGAAATCTTTAACTGGGCGCACATCAACCAATGAGCCTGGTAAGAACGCTTTAACCACGCCAATATCAACTGTCAAACCGCCTTTAACAGCGCCAGTAACAATACCAGTTACCACTTCTTTAGAATTCATTGCAGTTTCAAGTGACTGCCACAACTTGATGCGCTTGGCATCAGCATGTGACAATAATGTATTACCTAGGCCATCGTCGATTGATTTAAGCGCGACTTCTACAATATCGCCTTCTGCAACTTCGATTTCACCTTGTGGATTTTTAAATTCGTCTAGAGAGATAAAACCCTCTGATTTTAAGCCAACATTAACAATCGCTTTTTCACGATTAATGCTAACGACGGTACCCATTAATAAAGCACCTACTTTTACGTTTTGTTGTTCTGCGCTGTTTTCAAACAGCTCTGCAAATGATTCTGACATATTTTCTTCTTTGATATTGACCGGTAAATTATCCAACAACGGTGTAAGTTGGGTGATTATCGGGTTAGTTTATTTATAAAGCTTAACCGCTTAAGCTTTAGTTAATTCACTCACTTGAGTGATTACTTCATCAATCGATAACTCAGTGGTATCAATGATTAAAGCGTCTTTAGCAGGCTTGAGTGGTGAGTGTTTGCGTGAAGAATCACGCTCGTCTCTAGCTACAACCTCTGCTAAGATTTGCGAAATTATACCCTCAGACCCTTGATTTTGCAATTGTTTTAGGCGTCTATTAGCGCGCTCCTGCGCACTTGCTGTTAAGAAAACTTTAAAAGGTGCATCGGCAAAAACAACCGTACCCATATCACGACCATCGGCCACTAAACCAGGCGCTTTAGCGAAAGCCTGTTGTCGCTTTAAAAGTGCGGCGCGTACCACGCCAATCGAGGCAATCTTTGAAGCCATTTCACCGGTTTGTTCGGTACGCAAAACCTTAGATACATCTTGCCCATCTAAATACACACTCACCAGTTCACTACCAGCTTCAGTTTTAAAGGCTAAATCAAGATTATTCGCCACCTCTTCTAACGCAGATTCGTCTGTAACATCAGTATTTCTGGCATCAACTGCCAATGCAAAAGCACGATAAATTGCACCAGAATCTAATAAGTGCCAACCTAATTTTTGTGCCATGATACGAGCAACCGTACCTTTGCCAACCCCACTAGGACCATCAATGGTTAAAACAGGTATTAAACTCACTTAACTTCTGGGCGCATGTGCGGAAATAACAATACATCTCTGATTGATGGTGAATCAGTAAACAGCATCACCAATCGATCAATACCAATACCTTCACCTGCTGTAGGTGGCATGCCATATTCTAACGCGCGAATGTAGTCTGCATCATAATGCATGGCCTCATCATCCCCTGCATCTTTCTCAGCTACTTGGGCTTTGAATCGTGCTGCTTGATCTTCGGCATCATTAAGCTCAGAGAAGCCATTGGCAATTTCACGACCACCAATAAACAATTCGAAACGATCGGTAATAAATGGATTGTTATCGTTACGACGTGCCAGTGGTGATACCTCAGTTGGGTATTCGGTAATGAAGGTTGGCTGCATGAGTTTTTCTTCAACTGTTGCTTCAAAAATCTCAATTTGAATTTTGCCTAAGCCCCAATTATCTTTGACTTGAATGTTAAGATTTTCAGCCGTTTTCTTGGCATTATCTTCATTAAGGTCGTCCGCTGTTAGTGCTGGATTGTGCTGCAAGATTGAATCAAACACGCTAATGCGATCAAATGATTTTGAAAAATCAAAATCATCACCTTGATAATGAATAACAGCATCACCACACACATCTACAGCAATGCCGCGGAAGAGCTTTTCAGTCAAGTCCATTAGGTCATGATAAGTCGCATAAGCTTGATAAAACTCAATCATGGTGAATTCTGGATTGTGGCGAGTTGACAGGCCTTCGTTTCTAAAATTACGATTAATTTCAAACACCTTATCCATACCACCCACAACCAAACGCTTAAGGTAGAGCTCTGGTGCAATACGCAAGTACATACCAATATCAAGTGCATTATGATGCGTCTCAAATGGTTTGGCTGTCGCACCACCTGGAATGGTTTGTAACATCGGTGTTTCTACTTCGATAAAGTCAATATCATTAAAGAAATTACGAATATAGGCCACAATCTGAGAGCGACGCTTAAAAGTATTACGTGCTTGCTCATTAGTAATTAAATCAACATAACGTTGACGATAACGAGTTTCTTGATCAGACAATCCGTGGAATTTTTCAGGCAGTGGTCGTAGCGATTTAGTGAGTAATTTTATGTCACTAATACGAATCGAAAGTTCACCTACGTTGGTTTTAAACAAAGTGCCCGTTGCACCAATAATATCACCGATATCCCATTTTTTAAACTGTTCGTTATAAAAGCCTTCAGGCAGTTCGTCACGCGTCACAAATAGTTGGATTTGTGCTGACGAATCTTGCACATGGGCAAAGCTTGCCTTGCCCATCACTCGCTTAAGCATCATGCGCCCGGCTATAGACACCTCGATGTTTTTTCCTTCTAACTCTTCTTTAGAAAATCCATCATAATCATTAATAATATCTTGCGCCAAATTGGCTGGTTTGAAATCATTAATAAAAGGGTTGCCTGCTTCTCTTAAGATGGCTAATTTTGCTCTTCGTTCAGTAATTAATTTGTTGTCGTCTTGGTCGCTCACTGCTTTGTTTTTTCCTCTAGTTCTTGTTGTGCCAATGCTTTTGCTTTGGTTAAATCTACTTCAGCTTCGCTGGATTTTCCCATACGCTTGAATAAAGTGCCACGATTATAATAGGCTTGGTAAAAATTTGCATCCAATTCAATGGCTTTATTCAGATCTTCTAGGGCAAAATCATCTTTTGCAATCTTCATATAAGCATTACCACGGTTATAAATCGCTGCAATGTAATTTTCATCTAAAGTAATTGCTTGAGAATAAGCATTAATCGCTTCAGTGCTTTTCTCTAATCGATCATAGCAATTACCCAAATTATTAAAAGCACCAGAATCATTCATATTAAGTGCCAAGGCTTTTTCAAAATATTCGATTGCCGAGGGGAAGTTATCATTCTCTTGCTCCATATAGGCCAAGCAAAAATAAGCTTCTGCACTATTTGGATTGGCCTTAATGGCGCTAGACATACTCTCAATCGCCAACTCGTCATTGCCTTGTAATTGGTGTAAATTACCCAAGCTTAAGTATGCATTGGCTTTTAAATCTTTATCGGCAGCTTGATGGTTAAGTAGTGCATTCCATGCTTGAATCGCCAAAGATAATTCGCCATTTTTCTGATATGTGTAAGCATCTACCATTAGCTTGCTAAGCTCTAATTCAGCACTCACGACAAGGTTACAATAAGCTTTCGAGCGTTTTCACCAGCACGGTGTTCGTATAAGAACAAGCCTTGAAATTTCCCTAGCGCCAATTTGCAATCAATAATTGGGATGCTTTTTGACTCGCCCGTTAAGATCGAACGAATATGCCCCGACATGTCAAAATCACCTTCATTATTGTGTCGATAATTTGGGTTAGCATCAGTGACTTTTGCTTGAAAATAATCTTCAATATCGAGTAAAACATCCGCATCTTCATTGCCCGTAATCATCAGCGAAGCTGACGTATGGGTAACAAAAACATGGCACAAAGTGTGACCCTGTGAAAATTCAGTAACAATAGCATTCACCAGTTGGGTGATTTCTGTTGCGCCTCGATTATGAGTTTTAATCAGTAGCGCTTGCTGATGACTCACTTCAATAAATCCTTAGCTTTAGAAGTGTCTATTGTTTGAGTTTTCGTGGTTTTCTTTTTACTTAATAAAGACCTGATAAAGAAAAACAAGACCAATCCTAAAAATGTAAATGGCGCAAACCACAATAAATAAGTATTTTTATTAACGGGTGGCTTAAACACCACAAAATCACCGTAACGATCGACCATGAATTGTTGAATTTCATCGTCACTGTTATTTTTAATGATCATTTTTCGTACTTGTTCGCGCAAATCTTTAGCCAATCCTGCATTTGATCCACCAATACTTTGACCTTGGCAAACTGGGCAGCGAATATCGTTAATTAAAGCACGATAACGTATTTCTTGAGCGTCACTTGAAAATGCTTTAGCTTCTATACTTTCTGCCAGAATTGATGAAGAAAAGCTTAACAATAAGATAAAGCTAACGATACTCGCAAAAGCCTTGAAAGGTATAAAATGTTGCATACTAAAATATCAAAAAAATTAATTAATACAATTTTAACCCTTAAGCATGCCATTAATCACGCTAGATAATATTTCTCTTAGCTTTTCAGATAAGCCAATCCTTAACGGCGTTAGCTCGACTATTCATAAAGGTGACAAAATTGCACTGATCGGACGCAATGGTGAAGGAAAGTCAACCTTTATGCGTATCTTAGCTGGCACAATCAGTGCTGATGATGGTAAATTAAAAATTAAAAAAGGCACAAAAATTAGTTATCTTGAACAAACGCCACCTGAAGATAATGAAAAAAAATTATTTGATATTGTTGCCGAAGGCTTGGGCGATATTGGGCTAATCTTAAGTGATTACCAACAACTTACCCATAACGGGGAGTTAGAGGCAGCCGCTGATTTACAAACGAAAATTGATGAGTTAGATGCTTGGCAATACCTACATAAAATCGAGGCAATTTTAAATCGCTTCACCCTTAATCCTGAGGCAATTTTATCCACACTTTCTGGCGGTTGGCGACGGCGCGTCATGCTAGCACGCGCCCTAATTCAAGCCCCTGATGTACTACTACTTGATGAGCCCACTAACCACATGGACATCACCGCTATTCTTGATCTGGAAAGAATGCTTAGGGAATTCCATGGTACTTTAATATTAATTAGTCATGATCGATCCTTTGTAGCTGGCATTGTTAATAAGGTCTTTGATTTGGATCGTGGTCACTTATCAGTGTTTGATTGCGGATATAAAGACTACGTCAAACGTAAAGACGAGCGATTACATGCCGAAGAGTTGTCCAATGCACGCTTTGACAAAAAACTTGCCCAAGAAGAGGTTTGGATTCGCCAAGGTATTAAAGCCAGACGCACTCGTAACGAGGGGCGAGTGCGTGCCTTAGAGGATATGCGATCCTCTTTTGTCAATCGTCGGAAAAAGCAGGGTGGTGTCAAAATTCACTCGGTGGAAGGTGATGAAAAACGTGTCTCTAAATTGGTATTCGAAGTCAAAAAAATTAACTATCAGATTGCCGGATTAACCTTAATCAAAGACTTTTCAATGATGGTATTGAAAGGTGAAAAAATCGGCATTATTGGCGGTAATGGCACAGGAAAATCTACTTTTATCAAACTGCTATTGGATGAATTACAGCCTGATAGCGGCACTATTCGTCGCTCCAAAACCATTAAACTGGCTTATTTTGATCAAATGCGTGAAAATCTTGATCTAAACATGAAAGCCATGGATTTTGTTTCTGGCGGACGTGAACAGATTGATATTGGCGGCAAAAGTAAACATATCATTGGTTATTTACGCCAATTTCTATTTACTGGAAAACAAGCCATGGCCCCTATCAGAATGTTCTCTGGTGGTGAGAAGAACCGATTAATGTTGGCCAAAATTCTTTCACAACCTGCCAACTTACTCATACTTGATGAGCCCACAAATGATCTTGACGTAGAAACGCTAGAATTGCTAGAAGAGATGCTGGTTGACTATACAGGCACCTTGATTTTAATCTCGCATGATAGAACCTTCTTAAACAACGTGGTAGGCTCTACCGTCGTCATGGATGGCGATGGCACAATCAACCAATATGCAGGTGGTTATGATGATTACCTTATTCAAAAGCAAGACAAGCTGAATGAGAAAAAAGCCAAAATAACCCCTAAAATTAAACCTAAAAGCAAAGCTGATAGTAAAAAACTCAGCTATAAGCAACAGCAAGAGCTTAAGCAATTACCTGATAAAATTGAAAAAACAGAGATTGAAATTGGCGAAATTCAATTACAATTATCAGATCCTGAATTTTTCCAGCAGCCCGAATCTCAAGATGCATTGATTAGGCTAGCTAGATTAGAAGCCGACCTTGAGCGTTATTATGAAAAATGGGGTGAATTAGAGTGAGTAATAATATTCCACTTATTGTTGATTTAGACCATACATTAATCGATACCGATTTATTGTATGAATCTTCTATAGCGGTACTTAAAAAAAGCCCGTGGCTGATATTACTATATCCTTTTTGGTTTGCTAAAGGCAAAGGCTATTTAAAATCTCAACTGGTTAAACGCTTTAATATTGATGCACAAACACTACCCTACATTCAAGACACCATTGATTACATTATTGAGCGAAAAAAGCAAGGCTCTCCCATCATACTAGCAACGGCTTCGCACAAAGATTATGCCTTTGAAGTAGTCAAGTATTTTCAAACACGTAAAAATAATGAAACCATCGTTAATAATGATCAAAATTTAGATTTTTTTTCTGAAAAAACTGAAATTTTAAAAAGCAAACCAGCCGGTAACTCTTTGTTTGATGATGTAATGGCTAGCAACGCCGACTTTAACTTATCTTCACACAATAAAGCGCAAAAACTCATTGAGCGCTTTGGTAAAAAACAGTTTGATTATATGGGTGACCATATGCGTGATCTGCCTGTTTGGGAGGCGTCTAATTTATCAATTTTGGTTAATGTATCAGATAAAGTGATTAAAAAAACACAACACCTAAACACTCTGATTTTATCCCGGAAAAACTAAACCTGCTCCACTAGATAAGACAAAGTCCATAAAACTAAACCCACCAAGCTAGAAGCCACCAAAGTAAAAGCAATCACTTTCGCTAAAGCTAGGTGCTTACCTAAAATACGATTGTTTAAAAACCATACTATGTATGCAATTACAAAAATAAATAAAAAGAATTTAAAAATAAATCACCGCCTTAGTTTTTCTACTATTTTATCTGCTAACGCTTTAGAGATTCCATCTACTTTTACAATCTCATCACAACTGGCTTTTTGAATCTCTTGCAGGCCACCAAAATAATTTAACAACGCTATTCTACGTAACTTACCCACCCCTTTAATACTTTCGAGAGGGGAAGTCTGGCGTTTTTTAGCACGTTTTTTTCGATGATGTTTTATCGCAAAACGATGAGATTCATCACGAATATGATTCACCAGCATCAACGCTTGGTCATGTGGCGGAAGATTAATCTTTTGAGTTTTACCTTCCTTGACCGTTATTAATGTTTCCAACCCCGCCTTTCTACCTTCACCTTTAGCCACACCAACCAACTGAATCGACTCAATTCCGATCGAATCCATCACCATAATGGCTTGATTAAGCTGACCTAGGCCACCATCAATAAACACCACATCAGGCAAGGGCTTGTCTTCTTTTAATAATCGAGAATAACGCCTGAATACTGCTTGATTCATAGCTGCGTAGTCATCCCCTGGGGTAATGTCTTTAATATTAAATTGACGATATTTACTAACTTTTGGCAGGCCTTTTTCAAACACCACACAAGAAGCTGTGGTTGCCTCACCCATAGTGTGACTGATATCAAAACACTCCATCGTATTTGGCAACGAACTCAAATTAAGGGTTTTTTGTAATTGCATTAATTGTGAGCGTTTGGTAAATCTTGAAATCAAGTGTTGCTTAAGATTTTCCTCAGCCGTTAAAGTGGCAATCTTTAAAAAATGACGCTTGTCTTTTTGTGGCGTATCAATAATTTTTGTATCTAAAGCAGAAGCAATGAGTGTTCTATCGATTAATTTTTCACTGAGTAATAATTGTTTTGGCGTGTCTTTTCCTAAATAATATAGTGGTAAAAAAGCGGACAAAACTTCCTTAGATGGTTTGCCTTTTGCGTGTTTTGGAAAAATACAGTCTTGCCCTATTTGCTTTCCAGAGCGAACAAATAACACCTCAACAGCATGGATTCCCTCTTTTTCAACAATGCACACCACATCCATATCACTCATACTTTGCGAGCTATGCTGTTCTTGAATGGTGCGCAACCCGATCAACTGGTCTCGATAATGTGCAGCCAGCTCAAAGTCTAGATCAATGGATGCTTGTTGCATTTTATCTGACACTTTATCCAATGTTTCTTTGCCCTTACCGCTCAAAAATAATGACATCATCGCCACATCTTGCGCGTAATTTTCATCGTTGATTTTTCCAACACAAGGTGCTGTACAAAGGCCTATTTGGTATTCCAAACAAGGGCGAGATCGAGATCGGTAAACACTATTGGTGCATTGACGAACTTTAAATATTTTTTTCAAAATGGCCAATGAATCTCGCACCACATGTGCAGACGGATACGGCCCAAAAAACTGATAATCTTTATTTTTTTGACCACGATAAAAACTCACTCTTGGGTGTTTGTCATTAGTGATATAGATGTAAGGATAACTTTTTGCATCCTTTAGCAAGATGTTATAACGCGGCTTATATTGTTTAATAAGCTCATTCTCCAACAACAAAGCTTGAGTTTCAGTGGCTGTAACAATCACCTCAAAGTCTTTGATATTAGCAACTAAAGCCCTAGTCTTTCCATCTGAATGTTGTTTACTAAAATAACTAGACACTCTTTTTTTAAGATTTTTTGCCTTGCCTATATAAATCACTTGTTGATTCTTATCAAGCATTTGATAGACGCCAGGGTGTTGGCTTAAATTTTTTAGTTTTTCTTTAATGGGCACTATTTATTTATATCTTAAAAAAAACGGTAAAATGAAGATAATTTTATCTAAATCAAAAAAAGTTATGTTGAAACGACTTATCATTATATTGGCTATTGTTCATATAAATCTTGCTTTTGCAATGGATGGCATGCCGACAATGCCAAATCCAGCACAAATAATGAATGATTCAGTGGCGGATATTATCGACCCACCAAATACGGCGGCGCTCAATATTATGGTGAATGCGCTATCCTCACTTAAAGAGCTGAGAAAATCAGGAAAAGCCACCGCTGAAAACATTAAAACGCTGATTAAAATCAAGCTATTGCCTAGTATCGCTATGGATGTTTCGACTGAGCTAGCTCTTAAAAAGCACTGGGGCAAACTGAATAACGATCAAAAAGTTATTTTTCAGCGATACATCTCACATTCTTTAATGAAAGATTATGCGGGTATTTTGGGCTCTTATGAAAAACTCGACAGTGTTAGTATCTCAGTAAATCCTAAGGTTAAACGCAAAGACAATAAAGCCATTGTTAAATTAATCATCACGCTCAATAACGACCCAAAACCCATTAATATCACTTTAAAAATGATTCGCTCCAACCAATGGCGAGTTTATGATGTGGTTTTTTCCGGGGTTAGTTTGGTTAAAAACTACGCCGCTCAATTTAATTCACACATCAAACGCAAAGGCATTGATAGCCTAGTTGCTAAAATCGTTAAAAAACTTAAATAGTGTATAAGCTGGTTATTCAAGGGGGAAACGCCTTGCATGGGACGATTAAAGCTGCCGGCTCTAAAAACTCCTCTCTGCCTATTTTGTTCGCCTCTATTTTGGCAGATGGCCCGATCACCCTAACCAATACCCCACATTTAAGTGATATCTCAACAACACTTAGGCTGTTAATGGACATGGGTGCTGAATTTATTTTAGAATCTAATAGTGATTTATTTGTTGATTCATCCAAACTCACTAGTCTAGTGGCTGATTACAATTTGGTTAAAACCATGCGTGCCTCAATTTTAGTCTTGGGTCCGATGCTTGCCAAATACGGAGAAGCCAAAGTTTCTCTTCCCGGTGGTTGTGCAATTGGTACGCGCCCTGTTAATTTACACCTCAAAGCACTCGAGGATCTTGGCGCCACCATCGAAGTTAAAAATGGCTATATTTATGCCCATGCTGAGGCGCTCGTTGGCACAGATATATATTTTGATCAGGTTACGGTAACGGCGACTGAGAATGTTTTAATGGCTGCCACTTTAGCCAAAGGCACCACCACGATTCACAACGCAGCACAAGAGCCAGAGATCTCTGACCTGTGTCATTGCCTGAATACCATGGGTGCCAAAATATCAGGTATCGGCACATCAACGTTGATTATTGAAGGGGTTAAGCATCTAAACGGTGTTAAGCATTTGGTTTGTCCGGACCGCATTGAGGCCGGCACTTATTTAGTCGCTGCCGCCATTACTGGCGGTTCCATTACGGTTAAAAATATTCGCCACCAATCGATGCGAGCCACCCTTGGAAAGTTGATTGAAGCTGGTGCAGATATTAAAACTGAAAATAACTCAATCACTCTCGACATGAAGGGTAGACGACCTAAAGCGGTTAATATTAAGACCAGCGCCTACCCAAATTTTCCAACCGATATGCAAGCGCAATTTACTGCACTCAATGCGATTGCCGATGGCCATAGCAGTATTACTGAAACCATTTTTGAAAATCGTTTTATGCATGTTCCTGAGCTCTCACGCATGGGCGCCGACCTCACGTTAGAAGGTAACACGGTTGTTTGCAAAGGTGTAAAATCCCTAACGGGCGCGCATTTGATGGCAACTGACCTTCGAGCTTCGGCATCATTGGTTTTGGCAGGATTAGCCGCCCAAGGCACTACCACCATTGAGCGTGTTTATCACCTCGATCGTGGCTATGAAACCATTGAAGAAAAATTAAAATTATTAGGCGCTCAGATTGAAAGAGTGCAAGATTAAAAAGACAAAAAACCATGTTAACCATTGCACTCTCTAAAGGCAGAATTCTTGAACAAACCCTACCCTTGTTAAAAAAGGCTGGTCTAGAAATTGCCGACGAAGAACTCAACTCCAGAAAACTCATTCTCGATACCAACCTTGACGATGTCAAAGTCATTGTTATTCGCGCTACTGATGTGCCTGTATTCGTACAACACGGTGCTGCTGACATGGGTATTGCCGGTAAAGACGTGCTACTAGAACATGGCGCCAATGGTTTGTTTGAATTATTAGATTTAGGCATTGCCAAATGTAAGCTTATGGTGGCAGCCAGCGATAAAAACAAACTAGAGCAAAACACCTTAAAAATTGCCACTAAATATGTCAATTCAGCCAAACGTTATTTTGAAGCCAAAGGTCAGCAAATCGAGATCATTAAGCTTTATGGTGCGATGGAACTTGCGCCTGTGGTTGGTTTGGCGCACTGCATTGTTGATTTGGTTGATACCGGCAACACACTTAAAGCCAATGGCTTAGTACCACTTGAACATATTGAAGATATTTCTTCTCGATTGGTGGTAAATGCTGCGTCATTCAAAACTAAAAATGCTCAAATTAAAACTTGGGTTAAAGGTATTGAAAAAAATCTATGATTGCCCGCTTATCCACGCAACAAGCTGATTTTCAAGAAAAGTTATCTAAATTATTAGCCTGGGAAAGCGTTTCTAACACTGATGTTGCTCAAACTGTTGACGACATTATTGCCAATATTCGTCAAAATGGCGATCAAGCACTTATTGACTACACCAATAAATTTGATGGTATGGATGTATCCGATATATCGGCGCTCACCGTTGACCAATCAGCCCTTAAAAAAGCCTTTGACTCTTTAGCTGAAAAGGAAAAAATCGCACTGCAAAGTGCGGCTGATCGCGTGCATGCTTATCACCAAAAACAAAAGCAAGATACCTGGACTTACACCGATGACAATGGCACCCTACTGGGTCAAAAGATTACACCACTTGATCGTGTAGGCTTGTATGTGCCTGGTGGTAAAGCTGCCTACCCTTCTTCAGTATTGATGAATGCCATTCCAGCTAAAGTGGCTGGTGTAGAAGAGCTGATTATGGTGGTACCAACGCCTAAAGGTGTTGCCAACCCATTAGTACTGGCTGCTGCCCATATTGCAGGCGTTGACAAAGTATTTACCGTGGGTGGTGCACAAGCAGTTGCGGCATTAGCTTATGGCACGCAAACCATTCCAAAAGTTGATAAAATTGTTGGCCCAGGTAATATCTACGTTGCTACGGCTAAACGTGCAGTTTTTGGGCAAGTGGGTATCGACATGATTGCCGGCCCTAGTGAAATACTCATTATTTGCGATGGTAAAACCAATCCTGATTGGATTGCGATGGATCTATTTTCACAAGCTGAACACGATGAAGATGCACAATCAATTTTATTGTGTCCAGATGCTGAATTTATTTCACAAGTTGAGGTCAGTATTGCTAAGCTTTTACCGACCATGGACCGAAAAGGAATTATTGCTACAGCACTGAAAGATCGTGGCGCCCTCATTCAAACCAAAGACATGGATGAAGCCATTGCCATTTCTAATCAAATCGCACCTGAGCACTTAGAACTGTCTGTAGAAGACCCACAAAGCATGTTGGATGACATTAAACACGCCGGTGCGATCTTTATGGGTAGAAACACTTGTGAAGCCTTGGGTGATTATTGCGCAGGACCTAATCACGTATTACCGACTTCGGGTACAGCGCGTTTTTCATCACCACTCGGCGTGTACGATTTTCAAAAGAAATCTAGCTTGATTATGGTCTCAGATGAAGGCGCCAACACACTAGGTGAAATTGCCGCCACTCTCGCAGATGGTGAGGGTTTGCAAGCGCATGCGCAGTCTGCTCGATACCGCATAAAATAACGTCGTCTTTTTCTCTTCTGTTTTGTTATATTTTTAAGATAATTCTTAAAATTTCAGAAATTTTTCAGTGAAAGTTTAAAAAGGAAATTTGTTACCACCACCCATGCCGGGAAGTTTCATTTTTGAGAGGTCTGGCATGCCTGATGGCGCATGACCGCCCTCTTGTGCTTGTTGCATTTTAGCCATCATTTTTTGCATTTTTCCGCCACCCATTTTTTTCATTTGTTTTTGCATTTTTTCAAACTGCTTAAGCAGTTTATTTACTGCTTGAGGGCTAGTACCAGAACCTCTGGCAATACGATTTTTGCGAGAACCTTTAATGAGCTTGATGTGTGAGCGTTCTTTGGGTGTCATTGAATTGATAATCGCCACCATTCTTTTGGTGTCAGTACCGCCTACCATTTGATTTTTAACACTTTGTGGGATTTGCCCCATACCGGGAAGCTTATCCATTAAAGCTTCCATACCACCCATTTGTTCCATTTGTAAGAGTTGATCACGCATGTCACCTAAGTCAAACTGGCCTTTGGCCATTTTCTTGGCAGATTTTTCTGCTTTTTTATGGTCAACCTTACGAGAGATTTCTTCTACTAATGACAGTACGTCACCCATACCCAATAAGCGTGAAACCACGCGGTCTGGATGGAACGGCTCTAGTGCATCAATTTTTTCACCAACACCTAAAAACTTAATTGGCTTACCGGTAATATGGCGAACAGACAGCGCAGCACCACCTCGTGCATCACCATCAGTTTTGGTTAAGATAACACCTGTGAGTGGCAATGCATCAGCAAAGGCTTTGGCTGTGTATGCGGCATCTTGGCCTGTCATTGAATCAACCACAAACAGGGTTTCAATCGGATTGACTTTGTTTTGCAGGGCTTTGATCTCGCCCATCATGGCTTCGTCTACATGTAAACGACCCGCGGTATCCACCAACAACACATCAAAAAATTGTTTTTGTGCGTGCTTCTTAGCACTAGCAACTATTTTTTCTGGCTTATCATTAATCGTTGAAGGGTAAAAATCCACCCCAACCTGCTTGGCCAATACTTCTAATTGATCTATCGCTGCTGGACGATAAACGTCTGCACTGACCACCAATACTTTTTTATTTTCACGCTCTTTTAAATAAAGTGCTAGCTTAGCAATTGAAGTGGTTTTACCCGCACCTTGCAAGCCTGCAACCATCACCACAGCTGGTGGTTGTGTTTTTAAATCGAGTGACTCATTTTCACCACCAATAATCTGTGTTAATTCAGACTCAACTAACTTGATAAAGGCTTGAGATGGGTTCAACCCCTCATTTACTTTTAAGCCTAATGCTTTGGTTTGAACCTGATCTAGAAATACTTTAATAACCTCAAGTGCAACATCTGCTTCTAATAGCGCACGACGCACTTCACGAATAGCGTCTTTGATATTCGCTTCAGAAAGCTTATGTTTGCCTTGTAAAACTTTAAAACTATTAGAGAGGCGATCGGTTAAATTATCAAACATTTTTTAAATAAATATGACTAAAGTATCGTATTATAGTGTTTTTGTATTAATCAAAGTTACTGATGATTTTATCTTACCTTGCCATTGCTGCTTATTTGGCTGCAGCGCTACTATTGGCGCGTTATTTCACCAAAGATGAAATCGGGCATCGCCACCAACAAACCACTTCACTTTTAATCAGTTTAGCCATTATTACTCAAGCACTTAACTTTACTGATTTTTGGACCAGTGAAGGCATTGTGTTTGGCTTGGCTAACAGTGCCTCGTTTGTTGCTTGGTTAATTGCTATTTTATTGTTCTTGTCTTCAATTTCAAAGCCAGTTCACGCGCTAGGTATCTTGGTTTACCCACTGGCCGCTATTACTTTAATTTTTAGTGTTGCCTTTCCAGATGCAACCGGAAAAGAAGCAACCTATATGAGCCTTGATTTGGCTTCACATGTGTTTTTATCGATTACCGCCTACGCCCTACTTGCACTAGCTGTATGTCAATCAGTACTTTTAAAAATACAAGAGCAACACTTGCATGCACGCAAAATTAATGGCTTTATCAACAAACTACCGCCTTTACAAACCATGGAAAGGCTGCTGTTTCAAAGTCTCAGAATTGGCTTTTATTTACTAACCTTGTCGCTCATTACTGGCTTCATGTTTATTGAAGATTTCTTTGCCCAGCATTTAATTCACAAAACTGTACTTTCATTAGTTGCTTGGGTGATTTTTGCTACATTGATCTTTGGCAGAAGGTTGTTTGGCTGGCGTGGCAAGCAAGCTATTACAGCGACACAAGTCGGCTTTGCTATTTTAGTGTTGGCTTATTTTGGCTCTAAGTTTGTATTAGAACGCCTATTGGCTTAATCAATATGTAGGACGGCTAGAAAGGCCTCTTGTGGAATATCTACTCGCCCTACACTACGCATACGTTTTTTACCTTTTTTCTGCTTATCAAGCAATTTACGCTTACGTGAGACATCACCGCCATAACACTTGGCAGTTACATTCTTCCTGAGCGCTTTAACATTAGCACGTGAGATAATCTTAACACCAATACAGGCTTGAATCGCCACATCAAACATTTGACGTGGAATTAGTTCTTTCATTTTTTCAGCAATCTCTCTACCCTTACGCACTGAATCATCTCGGTGAATAATAAGTGCCAAAGCATCAACTGGCTCTTGGTTAATCATAATATCTAGGCGAATCAAATCAGACTCTTGGTAACGCTCAAATTTATAATCCATTGAAGCAAAACCACGGGAAACTGATTTAAGTCGATCAAAGAAATCAAGCACAACCTCATTGAGTGGTAATTCATAAACTAACTGCACTTGTCTACCTAGGTAAGTTAGGCTCTTTTGTACACCGCGTTTTTCTACACATAAGCTAATGACTGCACCAACAAATTCATCTGTTACCAAGATATTGGCAGTGATAATTGGCTCTCTAAACTCAGCAATGGCTTGATTAGATGGCATTTTTGAGGGACTGTCTACATGATGAAGATTGCCTTTGCTATCCAAAATTTCATAAATTACTGTTGGTGCTGTAGTGATTAAATCTAAATCATATTCACGCTCTAAGCGCTCTTGAACGATCTCCATATGTAGCAAACCCAAGAAGCCAATGCGAAAACCAAAACCTAGAGCGTCAGAATTTTCAGGTTCATATTGCAACGCCGCATCATTCAGGCGAAGCTTCGCTAAGGCATCACGGAATTTTTCATAATCTTCACCAGATATTGGAAATAGACCAGCAAAGACTCGAGGTTGTACTGGCTTAAAACCTTCTAAAGGCTCAGTCACTGGATTTTTAGCGCTAGTAATAGTATCACCGACAGGTGCGCCATCAATATCTTTAATACTAGCAATTAGAAAACCAACTTCACCCGCTTTTAAACTCTCGGTTTTGGTGCGCTTAGGTGTAAATACACCAACCTCATCCACCAAATGTTCATTGCCATTTGAGAATATTTTAATTTTAGTTTTGGCTTTAATCTCACCATCAATCACACGAACGAGTGACACCACGCCCAGATAATTATCAAACCAAGAGTCAATAATCAGTGCTTTAATCGGAGCATCAATCTCACCTTCGGGTGCGGGTATTTTCTCAACAATTTGTTCTAAAATATCTTGGATTCCAATGCCAGATTTTGCGCTAGCATGTACTGCATCATGCGCCTCAACGCCAATCACATCTTCAATTTCATCTACCACTCGCTCAGGGTCAGCCGCTGGTAAATCAATTTTATTGAGTACTGAGACCACTTCCAGGCCTTGATCAAGTGCGGTATAACAATTGGCCACCGTTTGCGCTTCAACACCTTGAGAAGCATCCACAATCAATAGTGCACCTTCGCAAGCTGAGAGTGAACGCGACACTTCGTAGGAAAAATCCACATGGCCCGGTGTGTCAATAAAATTCAGTTGGTAAGTTTCTCCATTTTTGGCTTCATAATCCAAAGTGACACTTTGAGATTTAATCGTAATGCCGCGCTCTTTTTCAATGTCCATCGAATCCAGCACTTGGGACGACATCTCACGATCACTTAGACCACCACAAAACTGAATAAATCGATCAGCAATGGTTGATTTACCATGATCAATATGGGCAATAATTGAAAAATTACGGATGTTCTTCATGACAGTGATAAAATCAATATTTTTAAACAGACCATTATACAAGCAATGAATAAAGTTCAACCCATTACCTGCAGTGCAACCAGTAATTTAGACGTTAGTATTCCTGATGTTCAAGGACGCAATATTGTTTTATATTTCTATCCCAAAGACGCAACCCCAGGATGCACCACAGAAGGTCAAGATTTTAGAGACAATCATCAAGCATTCGTTGATGCAAACTCAGTTGTATATGGTGCATCAAAAGATGACATGAAAAAGCATGAAAGGTTTAAAGCCAAACAAGCATTTCCGTTTGAATTGATTGCTGATGAAGATGGTGAACTGTGTGAAGTGTTTGGCGTATGGCAGTTAAAAAAATTTATGGGGCGTGAGTATATGGGCATTGTACGCTCAACTTTTATCATCAGCCCCGATGGTGATATCCTTAAATCTTGGGATAAAGTAAGAGTTAAAGGTCATGTTAACGAGGTCTTGGAAGCGCTTCAGTCTCTATGATAAAATAAAGCTTTTAACAATTTAAATATAGACAGTTATGAGTAAAGTTCAAATGGGCAGAAGCAAAGCAACAAGCAATTTAAGCGTTAGTATTCCTGATGCAGAAGGACGCAATATTGTTCTATATTTCTACCCCAAAGATGCAACATCAGGTTGTACGCTTGAAGGTCAAGATTTTAGAGATAACCACGAAGCATTCGTCAATGCCAATACAGTTGTGTATGGCGTTTCAAAAGACAATATGGCAAGCCATGAAAAATTTAAGGCAAACCAATCATTCCCATTTGAATTGATTGCTGATGAAGATGGCGCACTATGCGAAGCATTTGGTGTTTGGCAGTTGAAGTCTAGAAATGGCGAAGACAAGATGGGTATTGTGCGCTCAACTTTTATTATTAATCCTGATGGTGATATCTTAAATTCTTGGGACAAGGTTGCAGTTGGTGGTCATGTTGATGAAGTGTTAGAAGCTGTACAAGCACTATGAGTAATGTAGATTTTGATGAGGTTGATAAGTTTGCCGCACTGGCTTCTCGCTGGTGGGATAAAAACTCTGAGTTTAAGCCACTACATGATATCAATCCGCTTCGCCTAAACTACATCAAAGAGCATTGTGGTGGCTCGTTAAAAGACAAAGTCATTTTAGATGTAGGTTGTGGTGGTGGTATTTTAAGTGAGTCTATGGCTAACGAAGGCGCTACAGTTACGGGTATTGACATGGCTGAAGCTGGCCTTGAGGTGGCCAAACTACACTTACTTGAATCTGGTCTTGATGTAGATTATCAAAAAATCCCTGTGGAAGAGTTTGCCGAACAACATGCCGGTAAATTTGATGTAGTTACCTGTTTGGAAATGTTAGAACATGTGCCCGATCCAAGCTCTATTATTAAAGCTTGCGCCAAACTGGTCAAACCCGGTGGCCAGGTATTTTTCTCCACCATTAATCGCAACCCAAAATCTTACTTATTTGCTATTGTTGGTGCAGAATATATACTCAAACTTTTACCTCAAGGCACGCACGACTGGGATAAATTCATCCAACCCGCTGAGATGGATGAATGGGCAAGACACTCAAATTTATCACTAAAAGGTATGATTGGAATGACTTACAATCCTTTTACTAAAGTCTATAAACTAGAAGATGATGTCAGTGTTAACTACCTTTGTCACTACAGCAATTAGTCTTGTGTCAAATCTATATTATTGACTTATAATATAGATTATAGTATAATGCGCATTATGAAAAAAATATTAGCCATCACTCTACTTACCTCAACGCTATCAGCGCAAGCATTATCGCCAAATGAAATGTTAGTGGTGGTTGGTGCTGTTAAGTACTACAATGAAAATTGTGCAGGCTTGAACCACAATGGTGTTAAGCAAATGAACAAAGGCTTAAAAAGATTTAAGATGGATGAAACACCTATACCGATCTTAGAGCAAAATCCGTTGGCGATTTCTGGTTATCAAACCGCTGTAAAATTTGGCTGCATGGGCACCAAGCGTGAAGCGCATAAAGCAGGTTACGGCGAATATATCAACTAACTTTAGAACGTTGTATTGTATTCATCTGAATCGTTCTGATCCTCAACACCTAATTCCAACACCACAAAAGCCACTGCATTGTATTTTTCATCAGACAAGCTCAAGTGCGCATGTTTAATGTTTTTACCCAATAGATATAAACGTAATTTCTCACTAGGAATAAAATACGGCTTACCGCTGTCATTGTTACGTACTGTCAAATCTTGAAAGCTAACAATCTTACCAATGCCTGTTCCTAACGCTTTGGCAAAAGCCTCTTTTGCAGCAAAACGCTTGGCACAATAGGATGCGCTATCGCCTTTGTTGGCAAACAATAACTGCTCATGTTCAGACAAAACCCTTCTAACAAAACCTTCTTTATTTTTGGTGAGTATGTGTTCAACACGTTCAATGTTAATAATATCGGTACCTACGCCGTAGATCATGATCTAGCACCTAGCATTAAATCTTTCATCTCTTGTGTTGCTGCTGCAAGACCAATAAATACCGCTCTAGCAATAATGGAATGACCAATATTAAGCTCTACAATCTCAGGCAACTCAGCGATTGCTATGGTATTTTCCATGGTCAATCCGTGGCCAGCATTCACTTGTAAACCAATCGAATGTGCGTAAGTTGCCATGGCTTTAATACGCTCAAATTCGGCCGCTTGATCATCGCCCATAGCATCGGCATAATGGCCAGTATGAAGTTCAATCACCGGTGCGCCACATTCTTTAGCAGCATCAATTTGATCTTTTTTTGCATCAATAAAAAGCGATACAATGACTTTTGATTCGGCTAATTGTGAACAAACATCTGTCATTCTTGAGATCTGTCCAGCGACATCTAGTCCGCCTTCAGTGGTGAGTTCTTCTCGTTTTTCAGGCACTAAGCAACAATCTTGAGGTTTGATTCTTGCAGCAATCAGCACCATCTCATCCGTAGCGGCCATTTCAAGATTCATCTTGGTTGTTAGCTGATCACGCAAAATCTCAACATCACTGTCTTGAATGTGCCGCCTATCTTCACGTAAATGCAAAGTGATACTGTCAGCGCCAGATCTTTCACACAGTAAAGCCCCTTCAATGGGTGAAGGGTAGTTTGTGCCTCTGGCCTCTCTAATGGTGGCGATATGATCAATATTAACGCCTAAAAAAATACTCATAAATTAACTCAATTTTTGGTAAAAAATAACTCGCGACTTTTTAATGGCTTATTACCCAACAACACATTCAAACGCTGTCGATTTAAATTACGACAGGCTTTTAATTGCTGCTTGTTGGGTGTTGTATCTAAGCACTCAGATAATAATAAATTTAATAAATTTCCCGATATTTTACCATCGGCTTGCTGAGAAAACCCAAGCTGAGGCTGATAGCTATAATTTTTATCTGTTTGGATTAAATCACCATCGACATCAACAGCATAATCCAGTCCGTAACCCAATTCTGACAAGAGATTATTTTCAAAAATTCTTAGTAGCCAATACTGATGTTGCTGATCCGAATCATTCATTTGAGTCACAAACTGCTGATACAACTCAAAAATTTGAGGATGAGGATCATGCTCATGAATCAGTCGTGTAATTAGCTCATTCACATATAGACACAAAATAAGTGCCTCGCCTTTGATTTGCCTAGGCACATCCTCTACCTCCCAATGGGTGAGTGTTTTAAGCTCACCCTTGCCTGCATAAGAGATACGCAAATGTTGAAACATCTGAATATTGGCTTTTGCTTGACGAACCCCTCTACCAATTAGACGGATTCTGCCGTGATCCAGGGTTAAAAAATCTAACAACAATGAGTTGTCTTTGTAAGCTCTCCGATGAATCAAAAAAGCGGGTGTTAGCTCAACTCTAGCCATTTAACAGTTTCTCCCAAGCCTTGCTTGGGAGTTAATCGTAACCCAGTGAAGCTAAAGCACGCTTATCATCCGACCAACCGGTTGAAACCTTAACCCATAACTTAAGGAAAACTTTTCTATCTAAAAATCCTTCAATACTTTTGCGCGCCTCTGTTCCAATTATTTTAAGCATCTCGCCTTTGTTGCCAATCACAATATTTTTTTGCGAAGCTTTATCAACCAATATCCTGGCTGAAATTCTTTGCATTTTTCCGTCTAGCTCATATTGTTCAATCTCAACGGTTATATCATAAGGTAGCTCATCTTCTAAATGACGCATCAGCTTCTCACGAATAAACTCAGCCACAATGAATTTTTCAGAACGATCAGTAATAAAGTCAGGATCAAAAATCATTTCTTGCTCTGGCAAATGTTTGAGAATTAGTTCTCTAAGCGCCTTAGTGTCATTTTTTTTAAATGCTGAGAGCGGAAATAATTCCGTCGGCTGGTATTTTTGCCCTATTTTTTCTAAGAATGGTAGCACTTCTTGCGCTATTTTTAATTTGTCAATTTTATTAACACATAAAATAACCGGTACATCAACTTGGGATACATGCTCTAATACTCGCGCATCCTCTTTGGTCCATTTACCCGTTTCAACCAGCCAAAGAATTATGTCCACATCTTTAATACTTGAGCTGGCTGCTCGATTCATATAAGAATTAATGGCTTTCTTATTGCCCATGTGAATACCTGGCGTATCCACAAAAACCATTTGATAATTATCACGTGTATCAATCGCATGAATGCGATGGCGTGTGGTTTGAGGGCGATGCGAAGTGATGGACAGCTTTTGCCCAATCAACTCGTTAACCAATGTTGACTTGCCCACATTGGGACGCCCAATAACGGCAATAAAGCCTGACTGAAAACTCATAAGCTTGTTAATTTATCTAATAAAATTTGAGCACACAACTGCTCTGCTCTTTTAATGCTTTTAGCAGATTGTTCAATTTGCATAGCTTGGTCTTGCAAAGAGCAGTTCACGGTAAACACGGCATTATGGTCCTTGCCAACGGTTTTAACTAATTCGTATTTTGGCAATGTGTTACTGCGCTTTTGCAAGTACTCTTGTAATTTTGTTTTAGGATCCTTAAGGGAATCGTTCGGATTAATATCATCTAGTAAGTCATGGTATAAATCTAAAATAACGGTATTAACTGTTTCAAAATCTGAATCTAAAAGCACGGCGCCAAAAATCGCCTCAACTGCGTCTGCCTGTATTGATTCACGCTTAAATCCACCACTTTTCAATTCGCCAGAACCTAAAATAAGTATGTCGGATAATTCAAGTTTTCCAGCAAGTTGCGCCAATGTTTGCCCTCTAACTAGGTGAGATCGTAAACGAGATAACTTACCTTCATCAACATGATCAAAGCGTTTATAAAGCTCACGAGAAATCACCACCCCTAAAATACTATCCCCTAAAAACTCTAAACGTTCGTTGTTGTTGCTCCCCATAGAGCGATGCGTGAGCGCTAACTTTAATAAAGCAGCATCTTTAAATTGATAATTAATTTTTTGCTGTAATTTATTCATTACTTTGTATTGGGTTTTGATGCATTTAATGTGTTTATAATTAGCGCTATTATAAACCTAAACCAATAATTCTCATGTTTTGGCAAGAAGATATTAAAGAAGAACATTTTACGCTTCCTGACGATGTGCAAGATGCTGTGTTCAATATTCATTCTAAAGTATTACCGATTGATCATGCCTATTTACTTTCGCAAGCATTGCTTAGTGAATTCCCCTGGTTGGCCGAAGTAAACGCAGGTATTCATGATATTAGTGTGGCTGATGGCAACGGCTGGGAGCAAGATCACGAGTCTGGATTTTACTACCCTTCTAAGCGCTCAAAATTAAGCATACGCATCCCCAAAGATAAATTAAGTGAGATTGGCTCACTGGCTGGAAAAACGCTCGATTTGGGTGAATATCAAATCAAAATCGTAAAGGCATTAGAGCCAAAGCTTATGAGCGATATGCAGATTGTGTTTGCCAAATATGTGGCTTGTGATTCACAACTAGATGAAAATGAATTTTTAGAAGTTTCTTTCAATCAATTAAAAACGTTAGGTATTCACCCTAAAAAGATGATGGCAGGTTTAGAAAGGAAAATTACCACCCCTGATGGCATCATTCATACACGCTCTTTAATGGTGGCCGACTTGCGAAAATCAGAGTCTGTCAAGCTACAAGAGCAAGGTATCGGCGAGCATCGCCTATTGGGTTGTGGACTATTTGTACCGCAAAAAGGCATTGAAAGTGTCGATGCAGTTTAACAAGAAACACAATCTTGCATTAAGCTCACTTTAGTATTACAATCAAATCATCTATCAACATATTCACTAGGGAGAGGTATGCGAATTTTATTCCTAATTGTTTCTTTATTGTTCTTTCAGCCTTCACTTGCAGCGCCTGAGGTTAAAGAAGGCGACTACTTTGGCGCCAAAGTTGTTGACGTATTGCCTGACTGGTTTAAAACCACATTCATGGATTTTTCTGAAGACTTAGAAGAGGCTACCGATGAAAATAAGCATGTGATGATTTACTTCCACCAGAACGGTTGCCCTTATTGTGCAAAACTGGTGGAAGATAACTTTAGCGATGAAGCCATTATTGCCAAATTACAAAAAGATTTTGATGTCATTGAAACCAACATGTGGGGTGACAGAGATTTGGTTGATTGGACCGGTAAAGAATTTAGCGAAAAAGAATTTTCAGCCTTTATGAAAGTACAATTTACCCCTACCATCCTATTCTTAAACTCTAAAGGTAAAATCGTACTTCGACTAAACGGTTATCAATCCATCGATAAAATGCACGCTACGCTTGATTACATTTCTAAAAAAACTTACTTTAATCAATCTTATGCAAGCTATATTAACAGCCTAAAAAAAGACAAATCTGGCACGCTTAACGCTCACCCTATTTTCGAATCTGGCCCGCATATGTTGTCACGTAGTGAACGCTTTCCAGCGCATAACTATTTAGCAGTTTTCTTTGAAGAGCCTAATTGTCCTGAGTGTGATGTTTTTCACCAAACACTGATGCAGCTTGATCAAACCAAAGATCTATTTAAATCAATGCAGGTAGTGCAGCTCAATGCCTTGTCAGACGAAAAACTCATCACCCCATCAGGTAAACGTACAACCGCATCACAGTGGTATGACGACTTAAAACTTACCTATAAACCAGCCGTTGTTTTCTTTGACAAACAAGGAAAAGAAATTATTCGCAAAGACGCTTTCTTTAAAGAATACCACTTCACTGGCATTATTGAATATGTCGCCACCGAAGGCTACAAGCACCAATCAAACTTCCAACGTTACCTTGAAGAGCGCTCAGATAAACTTCGTGCTAAAGGTGTTACGGTAGACATCTGGAAATAGGTATATCTACTTCTTAATATATTTAACTTCAACGCGTCGATTTCCAGGGTTATCTGGATCATCAAACTTATGTTCTGAATGCCCCACGCCATAAGTTTTCAATCTATCTGTATTAATTGAATAATTAGCAATTAAGTACTGTTTAACACTTTCGGCTCTTCTTTCTGATAACACTTGAGACCATTCATCATGTGATGACCAACACTCTTTGGCAGAACTTTTATTATTGGTATATACGTGTTTAGAATCAATACAAACACCAGCTAAACCACCCTTGCCTGAAACATGCCCTACTAATTCAAAACTACCTTCTATCAATGCATCAGACGTTAAAACTGCACCCAATTTATTTAGCTCGCGCTTAGCAGCTTCTTTTAATTTCCAATGATTGCCTTCGAACACAATATCAAAATCCACAAAATGCACTTGTTGAATCACTTTGATAATCTCTATTACCTCTGCTTTGATTTTTTCTTGTTCAGCAACTTCATCTTTAGTTTTCGACTGAAAAAACACCTTGCTTGATGAATTGTTGCCTTCAAGTAAACGAATCACTGTGTTTGTTATTTGCTCTTTGCTTTGTTGCGTCTTCGCATCACAGTTATTACCCAAAATAGCTGCTATTAAGATATCAACATCATCACGATTCAAATTAGAAACAAGCAAGCCTGAATTAACAATATCAGTAAATGTTTTTAAACGCTGAGAAGTTGGCTGTGACAACAATAAACCACTCACTTGATCAATAGTCATCTCAGTTGTAATGTATCCATGTTTTAACAAATACACAACGAAGTTTTCATTACTTTGCAACATGCGAATAACAGTATCAAACTCTTTTTTAATAACTTTCTTTTTGATCTCTTCTTCAGATAGCGCAACAAATTGATCAAAGTAATTTTTCTTAATTAAATTCTCGCCTGATAAGATTTTTATCACCTGGTTGGTAAATTTCACATCATTTGAATCAGTCAGCTCAATCACCGATGATTCACTAATACCGGATTGTATTAAGTCATAGTCCGCCATATACTTAACAAGATTAATTCGATTGGTAATATCCTTTAATAATGCCAACGCATCATCAACACTCAGCGGCGTTTCGATATAAGACTTCGCTGTTGCATTGTTACCTAACAACACACGAATCGCATTATCACGGTCTTGCTGTCTTTGATTACCCACACTAGAAATATCTGACAGATCACCAAGGATGTTAAAAGCATCTGCAATAGACAGATCATTTTGCATCAAACCTTGGTCAGTTAGTGATTTGATAGCTGCTACAGAATTTTCATCATTTTGCGCGCCCAAAAGAGCACGAACTTGATTAGGTGTTAAATCACCTGGCATTAGATTCTTATTGGCAAGGTTAGTAATCACCCAACCACGATTATGAGTTTTAACACCATTCATTAACTGCAAAATATGATCAACTGTCAATGGTGTTACAATTTGATTGCCATAAGTTAGATGTGCAATTAAATTAGCGTTATTCACAATACCTTCTAAGAGCGCTGTTGCATCATCAACACTCAATGGTGTTTTAATATATGACTTTGCCGTAGCATTATTACCTAACAACACACGAATTGCATTATCACGGTATTCGTAGCTTTGAGTGCCCGAAGAAGAAGTATCAGCTAGTTCACCAAGGATGTTAAAAGCATCTGCAATAGACAGATCATTTTGCATCAAACCTT
>OFCC01000008.1_pt1 | contig 44644 bp, 47 predicted proteins | sample 1520671 | NCBI WGS metagenome assembly OFCC01 (sample SAMEA3696450, study PRJEB22514) | metagenome | biome: water; feature: marine; material: hydrothermal vent | place: Pacific Ocean | collected 2014-08-16 | depth 1514 m | reverse complement strand
CAGGTCGTAACCCACAGACAGGTGCATCTATCCAGATTAAGGCTTCTAAAGTAGCAGCATTTAAAGCAGGTAAAGCATTAAAAGAAGCAGTAAACAGCTAAGATTGTTACTGTTTTTGATAAAGGCACCTTAGGGTGCTTTTTTTATACCTAAAATTTGGTAAAATGAACGTTTTATTTAATGTTAAATAGTGAGTATTGAATGGAACGCACCTTATCAATCATCAAGCCAGACGCAGTTGCAAAAAATGTTATTGGCCAAATTTATTCTCGTTTTGAACAGGCTGGTTTTAAAATTGTAGCGGCAAAAATGCTACATTTAGATACTGATTTAGCGAGTGGCTTCTATGCAGTGCACAAAGATCGTCCTTTTTATGGTGAATTGGTTGAGTTTATGATGTCTGGCCCAGTCATGGTTCAAGTGTTAGAAGGTGAAAATGCTGTGGCTAAGCATCGTGAAATTATGGGTGCTACCAACCCAAAAGAGGCAGATGCTGGTACTATTCGTGCAGATTTTGCTGACTCATTAGATGAAAATGCAGTGCATGGTTCTGATTCAGCTGAAAATGCTGCAATTGAGATTGAATATTTCTTTGGTAAAGATGGTGTTTGCCCAAGAACACGCTAAATATTACTGATAAATTTTAAAGTATAGCACGGCTCTGTCTGTGCTATTTTGCCTATGAAAGATACTGTTAATCTGCTTAACCTTACTCAAGAATCTCTAAACAATTTCTTTGCTGAATTGGGTGAAAAACCTTATCGAACTAAGCAATTTATGCAATGGGTTTACCATAAAGATCAGTTAGATTTTAATCAGATGTTAAATCTGAGTAAAGGTCTCAGGGAAAAATTGAGTGAAGTGGCAACCTTAGAATTACCGAATATTGCTAAGCAGATTTTCTCTCTCGATGGCGTGATTAAATGGGTTATTGATTTAGGTCAAAATAACCATATTGAAACGGTTTACATCCCTGAAAAAGATCGAGGCACACTTTGCATTTCATCGCAGGTTGGTTGCGCTTTGGCTTGTACTTTTTGCTCAACTGGCGCACAAGGTTTTAACCGTAATTTAACAACCGCTGAAATTATTGGTCAAGTCATGGTTGCCCAGTTATATTTAAGCAATAAAGGTAAGCGTGTTTCTAATGTGGTGTTTATGGGAATGGGCGAGCCTTTGTTGAACGAAAAAGCAGTTTACGATGCTTGTGATCTGCTTTTGGATGATTGGGCATTTGGTTTATCACGGCGTAAAGTAACCATATCAACTTCAGGAGTTGTACCAGCATTGTTACGTATGGCAGACACTACACCTGTAAGTTTAGCAATCTCTTTACATGCAGCTGATGATGTTTTACGCGATGAGTTGGTGCCAATTAATCAAAAATACCCCATTGATGAATTAATGGCTGCCTGTCAAACATACTTAAACGCAGGTACTCAAGAGCGACATATTTTGTTTGAATATGTGATGTTAGAAGGAGTCAATGATAGTATTCGTCAGGCCAAACAATTGGCAAAATTACTCAAAGGTGTTTCAGCTAAAGTGAATTTAATTCCTTTTAACCCCTTTCCAGAAAGCCAATATAAAACTTCAAAAACAGCTACAATTGAAGCCTTTCAAGATGTTTTATTTAATAACGGTATCCGTACAATGACGCGTAAAACCCGTGGCGAAGATGTAGATGCGGCTTGCGGCCAATTGGCAGGAAAGGTGGTAGATAAAACCAAACGCACACACACATGATAGATGGTATTGATTATTACCCAAGACAAAAAAGGAAAGTTAACTTTAAATTATGGGTAGCCTCATTGCTGCTTGTTATGATTGTAAGTTATGTGTATTTTGACAATAAACAAGGTCTACAAAAACCTAAATCAACCTTGATTGTGATTAGCGAACCTGAAATTGAACAAGCTGTAGAGATAATCCCTGTTGTTATTGCCCCTATTCAGAGTAAACAAAAAATACCTCAAATGTTAGAAAACTTGGATGAAGTGATGCAAACCTATAATCGAGAAAATCCATGAAACCCACTCATACCATTAGTAGAAGAAAATCTAGGCAAATCTTTGTAGGTAATGTTGCCATTGGTGGTGATGCACCTATTTCTGTACAAAGCATGACCAATACAAATACTTGTGATGTTGAAGCGACACTTGCGCAGATTCAATCGATCGCAGATGCTGGTGCAGACTTGGTGCGTGTCTCAGTACCGACCATGGAGGCTGCAGAGGCTTTTAAAGAAATTAAAAAACAAGCCAGTATCCCACTGATTACCGATATTCATTTTGACTATAAAATCGCCCTTAAAGTGGCAGAATATGGTGCTGATTGTTTACGTATTAATCCTGGAAATATTGGTCGAGCAGATCGGGTTCGAGAGGTGGTAGCATCAGCCAAAGATCATAACATCCCTATCAGAATTGGCGTTAACGCCGGCTCATTAGAAAAAGATTTACAAAAAAAATACACTGAGCCAACGCCAGAGGCTATGGTCGAATCAGCTTTTAGGCATATTGATATTTTAGATAAGCTTAATTTTGATAATTTTAAAATATCCCTCAAAGCCTCTGAAATATTCATGACCGTGTTTGCCTACAAACAATTGGCTTCACAGATTGACAACCCGTTACATTTGGGTATCACAGAAGCTGGCTCATTTAGAGCGGGTGCGGTGAAATCTTCTATTGGTCTAGGCTTGTTACTCTCTGAAGGCATTGGTGACACGATTCGCGTGTCATTGGCATCGGATCCGGTGGATGAAGTTAAAGTAGGTTTTGATATTTTAAAATCTCTGCATTTACGTCAGAAGGGCGTTAATCTCATTGCTTGCCCGTCTTGTTCACGCCAAAAGTTTGATGTGATTTCAGTGGTTAATGAGCTGGAAGCACGTCTTGAAGATATTGTTGACCCAATTGATGTAGCCGTGATTGGTTGTGTGGTTAATGGTCCAGGTGAGGCGAAAGCTGTTTCTGTCGGTCTAACAGGCGGCAGTCCAAACTTGCTTTATATCAATGGTAAAACGCATTCTAAAATTGAGAATGACAGTTTGGTTGACGAATTAGAAGCGCAAATACGTTCTCAGATAGAAAATCAATCAATCAGCGATTAATTCTTTTATAAGCTTTGAATCGATAAATTAACTGGATTGCCCAATAACCAACAAAAGCACTGACAGTAGAAACAACTATGCAGCCCAACAAGAAAGGCTGCCAAATAACCCCAAATACTTCCCAAACATACTCTAGCGACATAACAAAGTCTTGTTGAACTTCAACATCTAGTATCCAGGCACCTAATTTGTAACATCCGTAGTAAATGGGTGGCATAGTGATTGGGTTGGTAATCCACACTAAAGCGACTGATAAAGGCAAATTGGCTGAGAAAATAACAGCAGCTGGTGCTGCTAATATCATTTGAAAAGGCACAGGAATAAAGGCACAAAATAAACCTACTGCGAATGCTTTAGAAATGGAGCGTCGGTTAAAGTTCCACAGACTTGCATCGTGTAAATGCTTTGAAAGCCAACCTAGATTTTTATGACTTTTTAAGGATTCTGGGTTTGGACTTAATCGTTTAAGTGTTTTTTTCATGATTGTGCAGCCCGAATAATAGCGTTTGCATCTAAGCCGTATAAAACATACAACTCTTCTTGTGAGCCTTGCTCAGTAAAGCTATCTGGCAGCCCTAACAAGGTGAGTGGCGTGTTGATTTTATGTGCATGCAATAACTCACTAACACTGCTACCAGCACCGCCTGTAATTGCATTATCTTCAATTGTAATAAGCTGCTGGTGTGTTTTAGAAAGTTCTAAAATCAGATCCTCATCTAAAGGTTTAACAAAACGCATATCAACCACGGTTGCATCCAATTCTTCCCCTGCAATCAGCGCTTGATCGAGGGTTGTGCCAAAGGCAAAGACTGCGATTTTTTTGCCAATTCTAGCAACATTAGCTTTGCCAATTTCTATTGTATTGTCACTAGTGTAATCTTTAATTAAAGAAGTGCCTCGAGGGTAACGCACACAAACCGGGCCATCAAGCTGATAAGCGCTATTTAGCATTTGATACATTTCAACAGAATTACTGGGCGCCATAATGATTAAATTAGGGATGCACCTTAAGAAGCTTAAATCAAAACTACCTGCGTGTGTTGCTCCATCGGCTCCCACCAAGCCAGCACGATCGATAGCAAATAACACATTTAAATTTTGCAGTGCAATATCATGAATCAGTTGATCATAACCTCGCTGTAAAAAAGTTGAGTAAATTGAAACTACCGGCTTTAAGCCTTGAGTGGCTAGACCGCCTGCAAAAGTAACGGCATGCTGTTCGGCGATACCCACATCAAAGTACTGGTCAGGAAATTTGACCTCGAATTCACTCATGCCCGAGCCGGTACACATAGCTGGGGTAATGGCCATTAATTTTGAATCATTAGTGGCAGTATCGAGTAACCATTGGCCAAAAACAGAACTATAGCTTGGTAATGTAGAGCTGTTACTTTCAGCAGGGGCGATACCGTGGAATTTACAAGGATCGTTTTCTGCAGTTTTTAAGCCATAACCCTTTTTGGTAATAATGTGTAGTAGCCTTGGCATTTTGAGTTGCTTTAGATTTTGCAAGGTTTTAACCAACATGGGTAGGTCGTGACCATCAATAGGGCCAAAGTAATCTACGCCTAATTCTTCGAATAAGGTGCTTGGCAATACCATGCCTTTAAGGTGCTCTTCAGAACGTCTGGCAAACTCATGAATCATTGGCATTTTTTCTAAAAAACCTAAGGATTTAGATTTCATGGTGGAGTACACCTTGCCAGAGATAAGCTTAGTCAGATACTTATTCATCGCACCCACATTTTTTGAAATACTCATGTCGTTATCATTCAGAATAATGAGTAAATCGGCATCTGAATCACCAGCATGATTGAGTGCTTCGAACGACATGCCACCAGTCAGTGCGCCATCACCAATAACGGCGATGGATTTGTGATTAACTTGATTGACCTTGTTGCCGATGGCAATACCCAGTGCCGCACTAATTGAAGTGGACGAATGCCCAGCACCAAACGCATCATGCTCACTTTCACTGCGTTTGGTAAAGCCACTCAAGCCATCTTTTTTTCTGAGCGTGGACATTTTATCTTTTCGACCTGTGAGTATCTTGTGAGTATAAGCCTGATGCCCCACATCAAATACAAAGCTATCATCAGGCGTGTCAAAAACATAATGCATGGCAACAATTAATTCAACTGTGCCAAGGTTGGGTGCAAGGTGACCGCCGGTTTTTTGAATATTTTCAATTAAAAACGCACGTATTTCATCCGCTAAGGATTGTAGTTGGTCTAAATCTAGTTGCTTGATGTCTTGCGGAGATTGAATAGAGTCTAGCACGTATAGAGCGAATATTAAAGCCCTTATTATACTTGCTTGACCTATGTGTATTATTGGCATTGATTATATAACTACAGTAAAATTAGTGGTTTTTATAGTGGTTTTTTATGTTTACTATTTGCGCCTTATACCAATTTGTACGATTAGATGATTTTGAAACGTTTCGCACCCCATTGCGTAAGCTAATGGTCGAGCTAGAGGTTAAAGGCACGATCCTTTTGGCTTTAGAGGGTTTAAATGGTACGATTTCAGGTTCAAAAGCATCGATTGATGGTGTTATCCAATTTTTACAAGATGATGGCCGGTTTGACAATCTAGAGATTAAATTTTCTCACAGTGAAACTACCCCATTTAAGCGCTTAAAGGTCAAGCTTAAAAAAGAAATTGTAACGCTAGGCGTTGAGCACATCGATCCTTTGTCTTCTGTGGGTACTTATGTCAATCCCCAGGATTGGAACGCACTCATTAGTGATCCTGACGTAGTGTTGATTGACACCCGTAATAATTATGAATATGAAATCGGCAGTTTTAAAGGCGCTATCAATCCTAGCACTGAGACCTTTCGAGAGTTTCCTGAATATACTAAAAATAACTTAGAACAATATCGTGGCAAGAAAGTGGCGATGTTCTGTACCGGCGGCATTCGTTGTGAAAAATCGACAGCTTATCTAAAGACTCAAGGGTTTGATGCGGTCTATCATCTACAAGGGGGTATTTTAAAATACTTAGAAGAAGTGGATGAAGACCAGAGTCTATGGGAAGGAGAGTGCTTTGTGTTTGATGATCGTGTTGCCGTTAAGCACAACTTAGAGCAAGGTCAATATGACCAGTGCCATGCTTGTCGTTACCCGATTACGTCCGAAGACAAACAACATTCTCATTATGAAAAAGGCGTGTCTTGTCCGCGTTGCCATGGCTCTCGTAGCGAAACCCAAGTCAGCCGTTATCGTGAAAGAGAGCGCCAAGTACAGCTGGCTAAAGAGCGTGGTGAAGAACATATTGGTGATCAGGCCAGTCAAATTATCTTAGCCAAAGCTAAGAAAAAATCCCTTAAAAAACAAAATTAATTACTTATGTTTACACGTCAAGACATCCCTAAACTAAAGAAAGATCTCAGTATTCAAACCACATTATTAGGGCATGATTTAATCCTTAAAACGCGATGGGGTGTGTTTAGTCCGCGCTCGATTGATGATGGTACTTTGCTGTTAATGAAATATTTAGAGGTTGCTAAAAAAGATAAATGCCTTGATTTGGGTTGTGGTTATGGCCCAATAGGACTGGCTGTGGCAAAGTCTTGCCCGCAGGGTGAGGTGCACATGGTGGATAAGGATTTTGTTGCGGTTGAGTTATCAAACAACAATGCTAAACTTAATCATATTGATAATGCACAAGCCTATTTGTCTGATGCATTTTTGAGTGTCAATAAAGACAATTATTTTGACCAAATAATTTCCAATGTACCTGCTAAAGTAGGTCGAGAGCAACTCAGTATTATTCTCTATGATGCGTATGATGCACTTAAGCCGGGTGGAAAAATCACCTTTGTTACTATTAATGGCTTGCGACATTTTATTAAAGATAATTTTAAATCAGTGTTTGGTAATTATAAAAAACTTAAACAAGGGCAAAAATACACAATTTCTCAAGCGATTAAGTAATAGAATAATTGCGTAATTAATAATAGAAGAGTAAAATACTCGGATATTTAGAATTAAGAACCAAAAATAGGAGTGATACAATGGACGTAATGGCAAGAATTCAGGCTCAAGTAGACAGCGCACCAATCGTACTTTATATGAAAGGAACGCCTCAGTTTCCACAATGTGGATTTTCTGCTAAAGCAGCGCAAACATTAGCTTCAACGGGTGTTGAGTTTGCTTATGTCAACATTTTTGACGATCAAGAGGTGATGCAAAATTTACCCAATTTTCAAGATTGGCCAACGTTTCCACAGATCTACTTCAACTCTGAATTAATGGGTGGTGGCGATATTATTGTTGAGATGGCTGAGATGGGCACTTTGCAAGCAGCCATGCAAGAGGCAACAGATAAGTTTAGTTAATAATTTCTTCTTAGCTACAGGTTGTGCAACTTGTAGCCGTTATTTTTAAGCCAGCTTTTGCTGGCTTTATATTTTGGCAAAATTGATTCAACCAACTGCCAAAAATCTTTCGAATGGTTTTTAATCTTTGTATGAGCAAGCTCATGCACAATCACATAGTCGATAACATTCATTGGCGCCATAATAAGCAAATAGTTAAGGTTGATGTTATTCACACCACTACAAGAACCCCATAGGGTTTTTTGCGTCTTAAGGCGCACTTGTTGATAGTTGAGTTGATAAAGACCTGCATAATAATCTAGTCTTGGTAGGGCGACATTTTTAAAAGCAGTCTTATACCAAGCCAAAAATTCCTGCTTTCCACCGGTATTAAGACTGAATATTTGACCATCAAAGCTCAAGCCTTTAGCATAGGTGATATCAATATTTAACGGATATTCACCACCCAAATATAAGAATTTTTCACCCTCTATATAACCATGTTTTTGAGGTTTTTTAGCATCGATAGAGGTTGACTTTTTCTCAATCCAGTTGGATTTTTCATCAATAAATTGTTCTATTTTTTTAACCGATAACCGATTCGGTGCACGTACAATGAGCTCAGCATTGCTGTTAATTTGCAGACTCAAAGTTTTGCGTTTAGAACGAATTAACTGATAATTCATAATCACTATTTAACCCGATAAAAACCTAAAAATTGGCCCATTGTTAAAATTTCCTAAATTTTTATTATGCAACTGTAAGTTACACCTAAATATTGAAATATAGATTGTTTTTGAGGATTTATAGCTATTTTTAGTACAGAATAGGCCTTTATTGAGAATATATTTATCTAATTTTAATTATTTCCTAAATTTTAAAAACTCAATAGAGTGTAAATATTATCTTTATTTGATGCTTTAGTTAAGTTTATGAAAGGTTCGAATGCCGGCCTCATTTTGCAGTAAACTTCTATTTTTTTTATCAAATATAAATATAGGATTTAATATGAATTTGAACGTATATCTATCTGGTGAAATACATACAGATTGGAGGAGTCGCCTAAAAGAAGGTTGTGAAGCGCATAATTTATCTATTGTTTTTACATCTGCCGTCACAGATCACGAAGCAAGTGATGCTGCAGGTGATATGCTTGGTGTAGAAAGTATCAATTACTGGCGCGATCATAAGTCTGCAAAAGTTAATGCAATACGAACTAAGACCCTTATTGAAAACTGTGACGTAGCTGTGGTGCGTTTTGGAGATAAGTACAAGCAGTGGAACGCAGCTTTTGATGCCGGGTATTGCTCTGCATTAGGCAAGCCTTACATCACCCTCCATGATGAAGGCATAGTGCACCCACTGAAGGAAGTTGATGGTTCGGCAATGGCATGGGCCACAACATCGGATCAAGTTATTGAAATTCTAAAATATGTTTTGACTGAAAAATAAGCCTATCTGAAGACTTTAGGGTAGCCGGCAGCTTGGCTTCAGACGCTTAATTCAAGTGTTAATCAACCCAAGCTCTGGCATTTTCAAACATTCTCAACCATGGGCTACGCTCATCCCAGTCTTTTGGATGGTATGAGTTTTGTACCGCACGGAATACACGCTCAGGATGTGGCATCATAATGGTTACCTGGCCAGAATCATTCGTCACACCGGCTACAGCGTTGTCTGATCCATTTGGATTGTGAGGGTAGGTTTGTGTCAAATCACCTGCATGATCGACATATTGTAATGCGATGTGCTGATCAGATTGATTGCCTTTGAATATTGCACGGCCTTCACCATGAGCAATGGCGATTGGCATGATGGATCCTGCCATGTCTTTTAAGAAAATTGAATTCGACTGACCAATTTTAACCGATGAAAAACGTGCTTCAAATTGCTCTGAAACATTGCGATTAAAGCTAGGCCAGTGTTCGGATCCAGGGATAATTTCACTGAGATTAGACATCATTTGGCAGCCGTTACAAATCCCGAGTGCAAAGCTATCATCTCGCTCGAAAAAAGCCTGGAAGTTGTCTTTAGCGCTTGCATTGTACAAAATAGAACTGGCCCAGCCTCTGCCAGCACCAAGAACATCGCCATAAGAGAAGCCACCACAAGCCACCAGTCCTTTGAAATCTGCCAATGAAATTCGACCTGATAGAATGTCACTCATGTGTACATCAATTGCATCGAACTCGGCCTTGTTAAAGGCCGCGGCCATTTCTACTTGACCGTTAATGCCTTGCTCTCTTAATATGGCAATTTTTGGTTTGGCGTTAGTGGCAATATAAGGGGCTGATATGGATTGGTTATGATCAAAAGAAAGATCAGTTTTTAAACCTTTTGTGTCTTCTATAATGCTTGCAAATTCTTCTTCAGCACATTGAGGATTGTCACGTAGTTTGGCTATTTCATATGAAGTAGATGACCATAAAGATTGTAACTGTGCACGAGGTTGTTCAAATAATACTTCGTCATTTGTCTGAATTTGAATGCTATCTGTGTCATTAATACTAGCAATGTGACGTGTACAATCGCTTAAGCCTGCTGTCATTAAAGCTTGTGTTACAGCGTCTTTATTATTGTTACTTACTTGAATAACGCAGCCTAACTCTTCATTAAATAAATCAGTAATATTTTGTTCATTGGCTTGAATATCAAGCCCACAATGTGAAGTGAATGCCATCTCCAATAGTGTCGTTATTACACCACCATCACTACGGTCGTGATAGGCGCTAATTAACCCATCTTTGTTGAGTTGATTAATCACTGTGAAGAATGACTTGAATACGGCGCTATCGTCAAGGTTTGGCGCAACATCGCCTACTTGGTTATATACTTGTGCTAGGCACGAGCCACCCATTCTATTTTGTCCGAAGCCCAGGTCGATCAGCCATAATTCAGAGGCTTCATCTGTATTTAATAAAGGTGTGATTTGTAATCTTGCATCGGGCGTTTTTGCAAAAGCAGTAATGATGAGTGATAACGGTGCAGTCACCGCTTTGTCTTCACCATTTTCAACCCAAGAGCTTCTCATCGACATTGAATCTTTGCCAACCGGTACTGTTAATCCGAGTTCTGGACATAAATCCATGCCCACGCTTTTAACCGCTGCGAATAATTTGGCATCTTCGCCCGGATGACCGCTGGCACTCATCCAATTAGCACTTAGACTAATATGGTGAATATCTTCAACATAACCACCCAACATATTGGTTAACGCTTCACCAATGGTCATTCTAGCAGCAGATTCAGCATTGACTAATGCCAAGGGTGTCTTTTCGCCCAATGACATTATTTCACCTTGATAGCCGACATAATCCGCTAATGAGATTGCACAATCAGCCACGGGTACTTGCCACGGCCCTACAAATTGATCCCTAGCAACCATGCCAGTAACGCTTCGATCGCCAATCGTAATTAAGAAATTTTTGCTAGCAACGGTGGGTAATTGCAAAATGCGATTAATCGCCTCATCAAGTTTGATATCACTAGCGTCAAGTGCATTAAGATGATCAACCGGTGTTCGAGCGTCAATACTGGTTTTTGGCGGGTTGCCTAGTAATACACTCATTGGCATCTGAATTGGATTATTGTCAAACAGCGAATCACTTAAAACCAATTCTTGTTCTTTGGTAGATTCACCAAGCACAGCGAATGGTGCGCGTTCACGTGCACAAATACTGCTAAATAAGTCTAAGCTAGAGGGGGCAATAGCAAGAACATAACGCTCTTGAGATTCATTACACCAAATCTCAAGTGGTGACATTTGGTTGTCATCATTAGGGATATTGCGTAATTCAAAACGACCACCACGACCTGAGTCATTCACTAATTCAGGCAGGCCATTTGATAGTCCGCCTGCACCAATATCGTGAATAGAAACGATAGGGTTGTCTTTACCTAGATTGGTACAACGATCAATAACTTCTTGGGCGCGTCTTTCCATTTCAGGGTTGGCACGTTGTACTGAGGCAAAATCTAAGTCTTCACTTTGCTCACCACTTTTAACCGATGAGGCAGCGCCACCACCTAAGCCAATCAACATGGCTGGACCACCGAGAACAATAATTTTGCTACCAACCGGAATATCACCTTTTTGAATGTGTTGTTCCTGGATGTGCCCTAAGCCACCGGCCAACATAATTGGTTTGTGGTAACCACGCACTTCACCATTTGGTGTTTGCTGCTCAAAAGTTCTAAAATAACCCAAGGTATTTGGTCGGCCAAATTCATTATTAAAGGCGGCCGCACCAATCGGACCTTCGAGCATAATATCGAGTGCTGAGACAATTTGATTAGGTTTGCCATAATCAACTTCCCAAGGCTGCCCGGCGTTGTTAATTTTAAGATTAGAGACACTAAAGCCACACAAACCTACTTTGGGTTTTGAGCCTTGGCCGGTAGCACCTTCATCACGAATTTCACCACCAGAACCAGTCGCCGCACCAGGATGTGGGGCAATCGCAGTAGGGTGGTTGTGAGTTTCAACTTTCATTAGGATTGCTCTGTGTTCTGTCGAACTAACGTATTTTCCGTTTTCATCAGCATAAAAGCGCTCACCTTCAAAACCTGCCATTACGGCAGAGTTGTCTGAATAAACACTAAGCAAGCCTTCTGGGTGTTTATGATAAGTATTGCGAATCATAGAGAACAAACTTTTGGCTTGCTCAACACCGTCAATAGTCCAATCGGCATTGAATATTTTATGGCGGCAATGTTCTGAGTTTGCCTGGGCAAACATCATTAGTTCAATATCAGTTGGGTTTCGTTCTAATTTTATAAAGCTTTCAACCAAGTAATCGACCTCACCATCACTAAGCGCTAAACCGAGTTCGATATTGGTTTTTTCTAAGGCTGATTTTCCCTTAACTAGAATATCAACACTGGTGAAAGGTTGTGGCTCGAAATTGTCAAATAGGGTGTGCGCATCATTAATCGAGTCTAAAACTGATTCGGTCATTTTGTCCATGATTGCAGCCAATACTAGAGCTGAATTAGTAATTTTGGCGTCAAAATGATAAATCGTTGCGCGTTCAATACGCCTGATTTTGTTAATATCACATAAGTGCACAATGTCAGTTGCCTTAGATGACCAAGGCGAGATAGTGCCTAATCTAGGAATAACAACAATACTAGACTGTGCTGCGTTAGCCGACAATACTGGTGCGTAAGACAGTAAATGGTCAAGGTGGTTTGTTTCTACCTCTGTGAGTGTCTCATTAAGGTCAGCAAGGTGAATAAATTCAGCTGCCAATAAATTTAAACCAGGCTGTGCTTTTGATATTTTTACCTGTAAAGCTTTGGTTTTAAAAGCGCCAAGAGCACTAATACCTTGATGGGTATGGATCATAACTGTGCCATTACCTCATCTGAAATATCGGCATTGTGATACACCTCTTGCGTGTCATCAAGATCTTCTAATCGATCAATCAGTTTCATGAATTTTTCTGCATCCCCTAGGTTGAGTTCAACGCGAGTTGCAGGTTCCATGGTTACTTCGGCATGGCTTGCTTCAAGCCCTACATCAGACAGTGCGTCTTTCACCGTAAAGAAGTCTTCAGGGGTAGTGATCACATCAATCGAACCATCCTCGTTGCTAATTACATCCTCTGCACCAGCATCGAGCGCCGCTTCCATAATTTGGTCTTCATCACCCGAGGCAAAACTAATAAAACCTTGCTTGTTAAAGAGGTAAGCCACTGAGCCATCTGTACCTAAGTTGCCGCCATGTTTAGTGAATGCGTGACGCACATCGGCCACCGTACGGTTACGATTATCCGTTAAGGTATCAACCATAATCGCAGTACCTGCTAAGCCGTAGCCTTCATAACGCACTTCATCGTAGTTTTCACCATCTAAATCACCAGAACCACGCTTAACCGCGCTTTCGATGGTGTCACGTTTCATGTTGGCAGCTAGAGCTTTATCAATCACCATCCGTAGCGATGGGTTGTTTTCGATAACACCACCACCGGCTTTAGCAGCGATTACAATTTCTTTGATAAGCTTGGTAAATACCTTACCACGCTTGGCATCTTGCGCACCTTTTCGGTGTTGAATATTATGCCATTTAGAATGTCCTGCCATGTTCGATGTCTCCGAGAATATGAGTAATTGAGATTTTACCTTTTATGCGGTAAAGTCGAGTAATTTTTGTATGGATTGCTTGGCTTTTTTAGCAATATCTGAATTAATGAGTATTTCATTTTTTCCAGTTTTTAAAGTGTCCAAGCAATTGTCCAAGGTGTTCATTGCCATCCATTCACAATGGGCGCAAGATTCACAATCTGCACCTTCACCCATGGTAGGCGCTTCAATCAGTTTTTTGTGTGGTGCAACTTCATGCATTTTGTGAAAAATACCATTATCAGTGGCCACAATAAAGCTAGATTCACCTCTATCTTTAACTGCATTAATTAGTGCCGTGGTAGATCCAACTACATCAGCCAGATCAACCACTGCTTGAGGGGATTCCGGGTGGACCAACACAGCTGCTTCAGGGTGCCTTTCTTTGAGCACTGCTAATGCATCTGCTTTAAAGCGCTCATGCACCACACAAGCCCCTTGCCATAAAATCATGTCAGCATCGGTTTGTGTTTGGACGTAATGACCTAGGTGCTTATCGGGTGCCCATAAAATCTTTTCACCTTGCTCGCTTAAATGTCTAACAACGGTTAGTGCACTGCCTGAAGTCACCACCCAATCTGCTCGTGCTTTAACTTGTGCAGAAGTGTTGGCATAAACCACCACTTTTCGATCAGGATGCTCATCACAAAAATCAGAAAATTCTTGAGCAGGGCAATCTTCATCTAAAGAACAAGTAGCACCTTCGTCAAGTACTAAAATGGTTTTTTCAGGGGAAAGAATCTTAGCTGTTTCACCCATAAATTTAACGCCTGCAACGATAATGGTATCTGCATCACAGTTTTGTCCGAAGCGTGCCATTTCTAATGAATCAGAAACAAGGCCACCACTTTCTTCCGCCAGGGTTTGTAAATCGCCACTGACATAATAATGTGCAACCAGCACAGCATTACGAGCCTTGAGTTCGGCCTTTATTTGATCTTGAATCGACACGTTGTTTTATTTAATCTTTTTCTGGCAGGCTTACTTTAATACTTAGCTCTCTTAATACTTTTCTTGGTACGCTAGCAGGTGCATCGGTTAACAAACAAGCAGCGGTTTGAGTTTTAGGGAAGGCGATTACTTCTCGAATCGAATCTGAACCGGTCATGATCATGACTAAGCGATCTAAACCAAAAGCCATACCACCATGAGGAGGGCAACCATATTGAAGTGCATCGAGCAAGAAGCCAAATTTATCTTTAGCTTCATCATCAGAAATACCCAATAGTTTTAATACTGTTTGCTGCATTTCAACTTGGTGAATACGGATAGAGCCACCACCCACCTCAGAGCCGTTAATAACTAAGTCGTAAGCGCGAGAAAGCGCAGTATCAGCAGTTTTTTCTAATGTTTTAGCATCGACACTTGGTGCGGTAAATGGATGGTGAATTGCACTTAAAGAGCCGTCATCATTAGCATCAAACATTGGGAAATCTACCACCCAAATTGGCGCCCATTCAGATTCAAATAAATCTAGATCTTTAGCCAGTTGTTCACGTAAGTTACCCAGCGCTTCGTTTACAATTTTAGTTTTATCAGCGCCGAAGAAAATAATATCACCTGTTTGTGCGCCAGTCATCTCAATCACTTTGGCAGTTACCTCATCGCCTAAAAATTTTAAAATTGGTGAAGCAGGGCCGTCTTCATTCAGTTTGATATAAGCCAAACCTTTGGCGCCATAAATACTGACGTATTTGGTGTATTTATCAATCTTCTTGCGGCTGATGGTTGCACCACCCGGTACGCGCAGTGCAGCAACTCGAGAGCCATCGTTACTTGCAGGACCTGAGAACACTTTAAAATCAACACCCTGCATCAGTTCATCCATGTCAGTGATTTGCATTGGAATACGCATATCAGGACGATCAACACCGTATAAGTTCATGGCATCTGCATAAGTAATGGTTGGGAATTCATCGGGCAAGTCAACATCAATCACAGACTTAAACATACCGCGTGTCATCTCTTCCATCATTGACATAATTTCGTCTTCGTTCATAAAGGATGTTTCAACATCGAGCTGAGTGAATTCTGGCTGACGATCGGCACGTAAATCTTCATCTCTAAAGCACTTAACGATTTGATAGTAACGCTCAAAACCTGACATCATTAACAATTGTTTGAATAATTGCGGTGATTGCGGTAGCGCAAAAAATTCACCCGGATGAGTTCGAGAAGGCACTAAATAATCACGTGCACCTTCAGGTGTGGCTTTGGTTAAAAAAGGCGTTTCAATATCTAAAAAATCGTTGCCATCCATAAATTCACGCATAAAGTGTGTTACTTTTGAACGTAGACGTAAGCGTTGTTGCATTTCATCACGACGCAAATCTAAATAACGATACTTAAGGCGAACTTCCTCCGAAGTGTCTGTTGAGTCAATTTGGAATGGGATCGGTTTAGAGGCGTTAAGAATTTCAATATTTTTAGCAACAATTTCAATCTCACCGGTGGCTAATTTTGGATTGACCAAGCCTTCACCTCTAGCAATAACTTGACCAGTGATCTTTAGTACAAACTCATTACGAATAGACTCTGCTAGTTCAAAATCAGCATTGTCAGGATTAATGACTACTTGAGCAATACCGCGCTTATCACGCATGTCTAAAAAGATCACACCACCATGATCACGACGACGATTCACCCAACCGCAGATTTCAACCGTTTGGTCGATATTGTCTTTACTTAATTCACCACAATAATGTGTTCTCATAATTTGCCCTTGCTTTTAATTAATTTTTTTTAGTTATTTTTTTGTTTGATTTGGTGTAACAACACCGGTAGAAATAATCAGTTTAAATGCCTCGTCAACACTCATATCAAGCTCAATCACATCATTCTTAGGCAGCATGATGAAAAAGCCAGAAGTTGGATTGGGTGTTGTTGGTACGTAAATATTGACTATTTCTTCACCAATTTTTTTCTCAACTTCACCATGATAATTACCTGTTTGAAAGGCAATAGTCCACATGCCTCGACGTGGATACTCGACCAGTATCGCTTTTTTAAAACTCTCCCCGGATGGACTGAGTACTGTATCTGATAGTTGTTTTAAGGCATTATAAATACTTCTAAAGCCTGGAATTTTATTGAGCAACTTATCCCAAAGTTCTAAGATTTTTCGGCCGATAAAATTATTAACCAATACGCCAGTAATGAGCATAATTAGGATTACCCAAACAATGCCAGAACCAGGAATAACACTCTCTAGATTGAATAATTTTTCAGGTAGATATTCAGGCGGGACAATGTCGTTAACTAATTCTAAAAAGAATTTAATAACAACAATGCTTAACCCTAATGGAATCCAAAAAAGCAAGCCGGAAATAAAATAGTTTCTTAGGTTTTTCAACGCTTAGCCACTTAATAATAAAAGCATTATTTTAGCACAACGAGTAAGGTTTTATATTCACTCTTAAAGAGATCTATGGGCTTACTTGGTGTATTTTAAGGAGTGTAGAAAATAGAGTTATTTTTATTAAAAAATAAGAAGAATAGTTATTGCTATTTGCCGAATTTTTTCATGAAAAAAATGCTGTTTAATGCATTTCTTAAACTATGCTAAGTAAGTGCATCGCTCTCTTCATTTCTAAGTGTGAGGATTTCATAACCATCTTCAGTGACTAAAATAGTGTGCTCCCATTGAGCGGAAAGTGAGCGATCTTTAGTGGTGACTGTCCAGCCATCAACTTTAGAGGTGGCCACTTCAAAGCCACCTAAATTAATCATAGGCTCAATGGTGAAGGTCATGCCTGCTTCTAAAACTGGACTTTTATCAACACTACCATCATCATAATGAATCACTTGTGGTTCGGTGTGAAATTCTGAGCCAATGCCATGACCACAATAATCGCGCACCACAGTGCACTTATTTTTAGTAGCATGAGCACCAATTACTCTGCCAATCTCACCCAAGTGAGCACCAGGCTTAACTTGTTTAATGCCCAGATACATGCATTCTTGTGCAATTCTGCAAATACGTTGAGCTTTGACGCTTGACTTGCCAATAATAAACATTTTTGAAGTGTCGCCGTGATAACTGTCTTTAATTACGGTGATGTCGATATTAACAATATCACCTTTTTTTAGTTTTTTATCGCCAGGAATCCCATGGCACACCACATTATTAACACTGGTACAAATAGATTTTGGAAAGCCGTGATAATTCAGTGGTGCAGGAATAGCGTTTTGCACATCGACAATATAATCATGGCAAAGCTTGTTTAATTCATCAGTAGTGATACCAGCTTTTACCTTGGGTGTTATCATGTTAAGTACATCAGCTGCTAGGCGTCCAGCCACACGCATTTTCGTTATTTCATCCTTGGATTTAATTGCAATTGCCATTTCTATGCTCGATTTGTTGCGCGTGCTTCTAGTGCTGCGATTCTATCTTCAATGGGTGGATGCGACGAAAACCACGAAGCAAAACCTTTTTTATCATCAATACCAAATGCCGCCATTTGCTCAGGTAACGCTTCTGGTTCTACTTGTCCTAAACGTTTGAGTGCATTAATCATATTTTGATGTCCGGCTAAGTCTGCACCACCCGTATCAGCGACGAATTCACGCTTTCTAGAAACATACATGACAATAGTAGAGGCTAAGATTGATAAAACAATTTGTGCAAACAAGGTGGTTACAAAATAACCAATACCATGACCTCGATTATTTTTTAGAATCACACGGTCAACAATGTGCCCGATTACCCTTGAGAAGAAAATTACAAAGGTGTTAACCACGCCTTGTATTAGAGTTAAAGTTACCATATCACCGTTCGCCACATGGCTCATTTCATGGCCAACCACTGCCTCAATCTCACCCTGACTCATTGAGTCTAATAAACCTTGAGAGACAGCAACCAATGCTTTATTTTTACTAGCACCAGTGGCAAAAGCATTCATTGAGGCTGATGGGAAAATTGCCACTTCTGGCATTTTAATGCCAACAATTTTAGCCTGCTTTTCGACCGTTTCGATTAACCACTTTTCCAAGTTATTATTCGGTGATTCGATAACAACGGCACCGGTCATGCGTTTTGCCATCCATTTAGAAATCAGTAGCGAAATAAAAGCACCGCCAAAACCAAAAACAGCAGAGAAAATAAGCAGTGCCTGCAAGTCAAGATCAGAGCCATTGGCTGCCAAAATGCCTTCCACACCAAGTAGGCTTAGGGTGATGCTAAGTAAGACGATAATAGCAATGTTGGTGAGTAAAAATAGAAAGATTCGTTTCATGGTATTTTTGTTTTTATTAATTAATAGTTAATAGATGGGGATATTATCTTATAGATTCAAGTCTGTTGGGTTACAATGAATGCAATGATTAAAGTTTTTTTATTATTGGTTTTGCTGTTTTCTGGTTGTGAAGATCAAAAGAATGATCAGAATGTGGTTGTGAAAGACACCAATACACCAACCATGCAAAAACACAAACATCCGCCTGGAGCTGATGAGCCCGCTATTTGTGAAAATTTAAGCGTTGCCGAGTGTTTAACCATCATTATTCCCACCATCTGGGATCGTGAAGTCGAAAAAGACTGTTCTTAGGATTTAATTTTTCTTTTATCGCTTAATTCAATTTGAATAGGCTGCTGAGTAATTGGACAAGTAAATTCTAGTTGAATGGCTTGTAATTGTAAATCTTCTGGATGGTTTTTATCTGCATTGCCGTAAAGTCTATCACCAATGATAGGGTAATTGATCCCGCTTAGGTGTTTTCTAATTTGATGTTTTCTGCCAGTTTCTATACGTACTTCAAGTAATGATCTATTATTGGCAAAAGTTAGTAATTTGATATGGCTAATGGCAGATTTGCCATCAATTTTTTCATTAATGGTAAGCATGTCGGTATTGAATTCTCCCTCGACAACGGCTAGATAAGTTTTATTAATTTTGCGATCAGCAAAGAGCTTTGATAAGTCTCTAGCAGCATGCTTGGTGTGTGCTACCATCATGATGCCGCTGGTGGCTCGATCGAGTCGATGCACTAAAAAACTATTTCTATCGAGTGCCTTCTCTACCAATCTAGTCAGCGCACAATGATCCCCCCATTTAGACCCTTGGGCGAATACGCCAGCAGGTTTAAACCAAATACTATAATCCTTTTTATCGAGTAATAAATCAGGCTCGGCAGGGGTAGATGATAAGATCTTCTCATTGAAATAAAGAAACACCTCATCACCGACCTTAAGCGGTTTTTTCACGCGTCGAACTCGGTTGGTTTTTTTGCCGCTTTTTAACCAGACACAGCCCTTATCCAAGGCTGACTTAAGCACCTGCTTTGAGAGTGAAGTGGCATCAGCCAATACATTAATCAATAAAGCTTGATTAGTTTGGTTGATAATTTTTTGTTCAATGATGCGCTGCATAAAATTTATTTTAATGTTAAAGCCATTTAAAATAACACTGATGAACATAATACGACGTTTTTTATTTAAAGATCTAGATATACGCGGTCAGCACTTGTCTATCAATCATACCTGGCAGGCAATGATTAATGATCGTGGCTATTCCAAACAAGTGAGGCAACTGTTTGGTGAGTTAAGCGCATTAGCAATTATGCTTGCAAATGGCATGAAGCATAAGGGTAAGTTAACCATACAATATCAAGGTAATGGTATTATGAGTCTGTTGTTGGTCGAAGTGACGCAGGATAGGAAGATACGTGGCATGGTTAGGTCTGACGGCATCATTAAGGATGATGATAATCTAGACACAATACTAGGTGAAGGACAGATGGTTGTCACTTTGTATAATGCACAAACCGATTCTAGTTTTCAATCATTCATCCCTAGAAACCCATTAGGTTTAATACCAACGTTTGAAGATTATTTTTCACAATCAGAGCAGCTCGACTCAAAACTTTGGGTGTCATCAACTAAAGATAACTTGTCTGCCATGATGATTCAAAAAATGCCAGAAATCAAAAAAAATGATGAGGAAGGCTGGAATAGAATAACAGCACTCGCAAGCACAATAACTAATGAAGAGTTATGTGGTTTAGATGCAGAACAATTGTTACATCGACTTTTTCATGAAGAGACTGTACAACTATTTACCCAAGAGCAGGTTGACTACGAATGCCAGCAAGACCGAAAGCGATTTGAAAAAATTATCTTCGACTTAGGAGAAGATGATGCGCGCAATCTACTCAAAGAGCGTGGCGAGATTTCTATTCATAACGAAATTTGTAACGAGCACTTATTTTTTAATGAACAAGACTTAAATCGTATTTTTTCTAAAGATTAGTATTTGGTTTTTATGCCATGCACAGCTATTTTTTTTAACACGTAGATTAAAGATCATGGTCCCACGAGGTGGGTAGTGGTATTTTATAAGTCTTGGCAATCCACGCATCTGCTCGTTTAGAGTTTTTTCTAGTGCTTTGTCCAATCGCATGCATTTTTATACTTATACTACTAAAATGGTAATTTTAAAACAAAATAGGCAAGGTTGTAACTCAAACCTAATTCCAATTAAAAATACGGCCAGAAAATGAAAATATTAATAAGAAACCTTCCTCGCACACTCGTAGAAAATGAACTTAAAGAATTGTTTAAGGTTTATGGCGATGTGCAATCTTGTACTTTGATTTTAGACAAAACAACAGGCAAATCTAAAGGCTTCGGTTTTGTAGAAATTTCAAAAGTTGGCAATGCAAAAGCAGCTATACAAGCACTCAATGGAAAGGCTATTGACGGTAACAAAATTAGAGTGAAAAAAGCAGAGCTCACAAATGACACTCAATAGCCATAAGAGACAACCCTAGCTTTGAAACAAACAAGTAAAGACCATCATCAGGACCCACTTCATGGTGTGACACTCAAAACGATTGTCACTGAGTTATTAGAATATTTTGGCTGGGAGGGGTTAGGTGATCGTATCGATATAAAATGCTTTAAGATAAATCCTAGCATTAATTCCAGCCTAAAATTTCTGCGAAAAACTCCATGGGCGAGGAAAAAAGTTGAAGACTTGTATTTAAAAATGGTGGCTTAGGTCTTCATTTTTTTTGAGCAATGTATGTCGAAAATCTCAAGATTAATGTACACAAAATGTACATATCGGAATAATTTTATAGTTATGAAACGAAAAAAAAGGCCGAAAGGCCTTTAGTAATGTGGGGCGAGAAACGGGTCTTGAACCCGCGACAACCGGAATCACAATCCGGGGCTCTACCAACTGAGCTATTCCCGCCATAAACATGGTGCGCCCTTCAGGATTCGAACCTGAGGCCTACGGCTTAGAAGGCCGTTGCTCTATCCAGCTGAGCTAAGGGCGCATAAACCTAAAATAGGTGCTTTCTCTGTGGAAATCCATAAGGATTCATAGAGGCTTATGAGCAAATTTATAAATATGGTCGGAGTGAAAGGATTTGAACCTTCGACCACCTGGTCCCAAACCAGATACGCTACCAAGCTGCGCTACACTCCGAAAAAACAATAATTATACTTTGTTAAATGTCTTAGTCAATGCTTAATTCATCCCAAATGCTATCAATTTTGTCGATGACTGACTGATCCATGGTGATAGATTCGCCCCACTCTCGATTGGTTTCCCCTGGAAGTTTGTTAGTGGCGTCAATACCCATTTTTGAGCCTAGACCAGATACAGGTGAGGCAAAATCAAGATAGTCAATCGGCGTATTGTCGATTAGCGTGGTGTCTCGTGTTGGATCGACTCGGGTGGAGATTGCCCAAATCACTTCTTTCCAATTTTTTACATCAATATCATCGTCCACTACAATCACAAACTTAGTGTACATAAACTGACGTAAGAATGACCAAACACCCATCATCACGCGTTTAGCATGACCTGGATATTGCTTTTTCATGCTAACAATCGCCATACGATAAGAGCAAGCTTCTGGTGGTAAGTAGAAATCTGCAATTTCTGGAAATTGTTGTTGTAATAGTGGTACAAACACTTCGTTGAGTGCAACACCTAATACTGCAGGCTCATCAATCGGCTTGCCGGTGTATGTTGAGTGATAAATTGGATTTTTTCTATGGGTGATTCTCTCAACAGTAAAGACCGGAAATTGTTCGACCTCATTGTAATAGCCAGTGTGATCACCAAATGGGCCTTCATCTGCCATCTCGCCTGGATTAAGCACACCTTCTAGAATAATTTCTGCATTTTCTGGCACTTGTAAGTCATTACCTAAGCATGAGCAAACTTTGGTCTTTTTTCCACGTAGTAAGCCTGCAAAGGCGTATTCACTCAAGCTATCAGGGATTGGGGTAACGGCAGCTAATGTGGTGGCTGGATCAGCGCCTAGGGCTACTGCGATTGGGAAGGGTTTGCCAGGGTTTTTTTCACACCAATCTTTAAAATCAAGCGCACCACCACGGTGTGATAGCCAGCGCATGATGAGCTTATTTTTACCGATCACTTGTTGGCGATAAATGCCTAAATTTTGGCGTTTTTTTAGTGGGCCTTTGGTGATGGTTAATCCCCAGGTTACGAGTGGGGCAGCATCTTTTGGCCAGCAAGTTTGAATGGGTAATTTGGATAAATCAACGGCGTCGCCTTCAATAACCACTTCTTGGCACTGACCTTTTTTAACTGTTTTTACCGGCATGTTTAGTACTTGCTTGAGTACCGGTAGTTTCTCAATGGCGTCTTTTAAGCCTTTGGGTGGTTCAGGTTGTTTGAGCTCAGCCAATAGTTTGCCTAGTTCTCGCAAGGAAGCTAAATCTTCTTGACCCATGGCCATTGCCACACGTCGTGTTGTGCCAAACAAATTGGCAAGTACGGGTATGTTAGAGCCTTTAACATTTTCAAATAGTAATGCTGGACCTTGCTTATCTAAGGTTCGACGACAAATTTCTGTAATTTCTAAATTGGCATCAACCAATGTAGAAATGCGTTTGAGTTCGCCTTGTTTTTCTAATTCGGTGATAAATTCACGTAAGTCTTGATATTGCATATTATTCGAAGTAAGTATTGTGAGCCTCAAGTTCGACTTCGTTAGCGAGGATTATTTTAATTTTAGCGCGAGCATCATTCACCCTGATAATTTCGCTTGCTTTGACTTTATCATCATCGCTGTTACTATTCTCACTAAACAAGGTTGATTGGCCACCCGTCATTGCTAAATAAACTTGCGCCAAAATCTGTGCATCGAGTAGTGCGCCATGTACAGTACGTGCACTGGAATCAATCTCAAAGCGACGGCAAAGGGCGTCAAGGTTATGCATGGTGCCAGGTCGTTGTTGCTTTGAGAGTTCAAACGTATCAATAATGGTGCAACTATCTTCAATGCGCTGGTCATCACCCATGAGTTTGAGCTCATGATTTAAAAAACCTAAGTCAAATGGAGCGTTATGAATAACCAGAGTTGCGCCTTCAATATATTCTAAAAACTCTTCGGCGATTTCTTCAAATTTTGGTTTTCCTTTCAAAAAACTATCTTTAATACCATGAATTCTTTCAGAGTCACCTACTAAGCGGTCAGGCTGAATATATTGCTGGTATTCGTTATTTTCTGTAATTTCTCTATCAATAATTTCAGTACAGCCAATTTCAATGATACGATGGCCTTCTGAAGGTTCAATGCCAGTGGTTTCAGTATCTAGAACAATTAGTCTTTCCATCAAATATCTCTTGGGTTTGTTTTCGTGTAAAATTGCTTCATTTTATCGTATTATAAATTAGAATTATGGCAAGAGTAACTGTTGAAGAGTGTTTAGATTTTGTTGATAATCGTTTTGAATTAGTATTGGTTGCCGCCAAGCGTGCACACCAGTTAAGTTCAGGTGGTTACAGATCAACTTTAGATGTTGGTAAAGACAAACCAACTGTGGTTGCCCTTAGAGAAATTGAAGCAGGTTTAATTAATGCTTCAATCTTAACCGAAGAGTACGCAATGGAAGAAGAGCTTACTGCACAGCAAAAAGTTCAAGACGCCGCTACCACTCAAGAAGTTGAAGCAGAATTATCAGTAGCAGCTGTTGATGAAGGTGTTGACGAAGTTACTGAAGTGGTTGATACTGAAGCCTAATTTCAAACACTTAATAAACTCAATAAAATGACGCTTTTGCGTCATTTTTTTTGCTCTCAATATAATTACTTGGTATGATTAAAAACTTTAGTTTATCTAATAAATCAAACCCATGAAAACCTACCCAATTGCAAAATCAAACAGAACACCTTGGTGTGATGAGTCGACTTATCAAGCCATGTACACCGAGTCAATTAATGATTCTGATGCATTTTGGGCCAAACAAGCCAAGCTATTTTTAGATTGGGACAAAGACTGGGCGCAAGCTTCAAATGTAGATTACAGTAAAGGCCAAATCGAATGGTTTAAAGGTGGAGAGTTAAACGTTGCTTACAATTGTATTGACCGGCATCTGAGTGAACGCGCCGACCAAGTGGCTATTATTTGGGAGGGTGATAATCCTGATGTCAGCGAGTCCGTTACTTACCAACAGCTACACGACAAAGTGGCAAAATTTGCCAATGGTTTAAAAAAACTGGGTGTTAAAAAAGGCGACCGTGTTTGTATTTATATGCCGATGATTCTTGAGGCGAGCTACGCCATGCTGGCTTGTGCTCGTATTGGCGCGATTCATTCAGTCGTGTTTGGCGGATTTTCACCTGAAGCGCTTAAAGATAGAATCCTAGATTCAGAATGTAAGATTGTTATTACTGCTGACGAAGGTGTACGTGGTGGCAAGGCGATTCCACTCAAGGCCAATGTAGATAAAGCGATTGGCGCTTGTGATTGTGTAGATGCAGTGATTGTAGTTGAGCATACCAAAGGTGACGTACACTGGGGTATTAAAGATGTTTGGTATCACGAATTAGTAAGTGACGTACCGGCTGATTGTCCATGCGAGTCTTATGATGCAGAAACCCCACTTTTTATTCTTTACACGTCAGGCTCAACGGGCAAACCTAAAGGGGTGCTGCATACGTCTGGTGGTTATTTGCTTTATGCAGCAATGACACACAAATACACCTTTGATTACCAAGATGGTGATGTGTATTGGTGTACAGCAGATGTTGGCTGGGTGACAGGCCATTCGTACATTGTCTATGGGCCACTAGCCAATGGTGCAACAACCTTGATGTTTGAAGGTGTGCCAACTTATCCAGATGCATCGCGCTTTTGGCAGGTAATCGATAAACACCAAGTTAATATTTTCTATACAGCGCCAACCGCTATTCGCGCGCTCATGGGTGCAGGTGATGAGTTTGTTAATCAAACTTCTCGTTCAAGTTTGCGACTGTTGGGCACGGTTGGTGAGCCGATTAATCCAGAAGCTTGGGAATGGTACTATCACACCATTGGCCAAGGTAATTGCCCTGTGGTGGATACCTGGTGGCAAACAGAAACAGGTGGTCATATGATTACACCTTTGCCTTATGCGACTGCGTTAAAGCCAGGATCAGCCAGTATGCCGTTTTTTGGTATTGAGCCACAAGTGGTTAATGAACAAGGTGAAGTATTAGAAGGTGAGGCCGAAGGTATTTTGGTTTTGGCTAGATCTTGGCCAGGGCAAATGCGTACCCTTTATAACAATCATGAACGTTTTATGGAAGCTTATTTTACAACCTTTCCAGGTAAGTATTTTACTGGCGATGGAGTAAAACGCGATGCAGATGGTTATTATTGGATAACCGGACGAGTGGATGATGTCTTAAATATTTCAGGACACCGTTTAGGTACAGCTGAGATTGAATCAGCCTTAGTGTTACATGAAAACGTTTCAGAAGCGGCAGTAGTGGGTTATCCACATGATATTAAAGGCCAGGGGATTTATGCTTATGTTTCGATTATGAATGGCGTCGAGCCAACCGATGAGTTAAAAACAGCGTTGGTAAAATTGGTGCGTAGTGAAATTGGACCCATTGCAACCGTGGACAAAATTCAATTCGCACCAGGCTTGCCAAAAACGCGTAGCGGTAAGATTATGCGTCGAATTTTAAGAAAAATTGCTGAAAATGATTATGATAATTTGGGTGATACTTCTACCTTGGCAGAGCCAGAGGTGGTTGAAGACTTAATCGCAAACAGAGTGAACTAGTTATTTTTTAGCAGTTTGAAGTTTCTTTAAGCCTTTTTTAACCTTATCTTTTAAGCTAACTTCACATTGCTGGTGGTAGTTTTCTTGCATTTGGGCATCAAGCGAAACTACTTTGTTAAATACTTTTTTCTCCAAATCTATGGTGTTTTTGATGTTGGCACAGTAGTTGTCAATTTCTTGCGTTGTGTAGGAGATTAAAGTCGCCACACCAATTGCCGGTACAATAATGCCGGTGACGACAATACCGGTTGTAGTTTCTTTTAATTCACTAATACGAGCCATGTTTTTAATAACAGTGATTTTATTTTGTGATTCAAACAGATCTTTAAGGTAATCAAGTTTTGTGTCTGATATTTTCAACTCATATTGTGTTGTTTGTAATGAATTTTGAGTGTTTTTAAGTGAGCCTTTAAGTGTTTTTACTTCAACACGAGCATCGTGAATCTGAACTATTTCATCATTTAAAACACTAGATTTACTCGTGGCTAAAGTGAGCTTTTTCTGTGCTGCTTGCAGAGCAGATCGAGCATCAATCAATTGATTGTTTAGATCTTCAAGAATAGAAGTTTCCACGTTATTTTCGGTGCTAGCTACAGGTTGAACAGCATTAATTTTTGAGTTGTACTCAGTAGTAATACTGGTAATTTCATTTTCAAGCTGACTAACTTGATTGTTGTAAAAGAAGAAGCCTGAAATTAAGACAATCGTTAGAGAGATCGCTGCAAAAAGTGATTTGTTTTCCATAATAAATTACTCAAAAGTAAGGGTTGAATGATAATGGTGTATTATACACTATATAAGAATATTACTATATTTTAATATTTAAAATAAATTATTCTATTTCAGCCACTTAGCAGCTTGTTTAGCATAATAGGTTAGAATACCATCGGCACCAGCACGCTTAAAAGAAAGCAAAGTTTCAAGCACAACTGGGCGTTCATTAATCCAGCCATTTTGAGCGGCAGCTTTTAGCATGGCGTATTCACCACTCACATGATAAGCAAACGTAGGCATGCCAAAAGTCTGTTTGACTTGATGAACAATATCTAAGTAAGGCAAACCAGGTTTGATCATTACCATATCGGCACCTTCTTCAATGTCTAAGCCCACTTCGCGGATGGCTTCATCTGCATTAGCAGGGTCCATTTGGTAGGTTTCTTTACTAGACTCGCCTAGGTTTTTAGCAGAGCCAACCGCGTCGCGGAAAGGCCCATAATAATTTGATGCATATTTGGCTGAATAAGCCAAGATATTGGTGTGGATAAAGTTATGTTCTTCTAAGGCGTCACGAATCGCACCAATACGTCCATCCATCATGTCTGATGGTGCCACAATATCTGCACCAGCTTGTGCATGTGATAAAGCTTGCTTTACTAAAATCTCGGTAGTTTCGTCATTCAGCACATAGCCACTATCGTCGATTAAGCCATCTTGCCCATGCGTGGTAAACGGGTCTAATGCCACATCAGTAATAACTGCCAATGCCGGATGGTTTGCTTTGAGTGCGCGAACAGCTTGCTGTGCCAAACCATCTTCATTAAAGGCTTCTTCTGCCCCGAGTGATTTTTTATCTTCCGACACTACTGGGAATAAAGCCACTGCTCGAATACCTAGCTCTACCAATTCACCCGCTTCAATGAGCAGTTGATCAATACTCAAACGCTCGATATCTGGCATAGAATCAATGCTTTGGCGTTGATTTTCACCTTCTACGACAAAGATAGGAAAGATTAAGTCGTCGGTGGTTAGTGTGTTTTCACGCATTAATTCACGGGTATATGCGTGTTTTCTCATGCGACGTGGTCTATGGGTTAAAATTGTCATCTTAAATTTATTATTATGTTATTTCACCGAATTATACAACAATGAGCCAAACAAGCAAAACCTTAACAAGTATGTCAAGCGTCAAAGAGGCGTTTATTAAACCTTTCCCTAATTCTAACAAGATCTATGTTGAGGGTTCACGCTCTGATATTCAGGTGCCAATGCGTGAAATTACACTCACAGATACCATTGGTGAGCTGGCTGAGAAAAACGAGCCAATTCATGTTTATGATACTTCGGGTGTTTATACCGACCCCAGTGTTCAAATTGATTTACGTAAGGGTTTATCCAATATCCGTGAAAACTGGATTAATGAACGTGCAGATACTGAAATGCTAGAAGGCATGAGTTCAGATTTTTCTAATGAACGTCTTGATAATGCCAAACTTGATGAATTGCGGTTTGAATTCTTAAAGACACCAAGACGTGCAAAAGACGGTCAAAATGTGACTCAAATGCATTATGCCAAGCAAGGCATTATTACACCTGAAATGGAATACATTGCCATTCGTGAAAATTGCAAATGGCAAGATTACAAAGACCAAATTGGCCAACACAAAGGTGAGAGTTTTGGTGCTGAAATCCCAGATGAAATTACCGCTGAATTTATTCGTAGTGAAGTCGCTCGTGGTCGTGCTGTGATACCAGTCAATATCAACCATCCTGAAACTGAGCCAATGATTATTGGCCGTAACTTCATGGTGAAAATTAATGGCAACATTGGTAACTCAGCACTTGGTTCAAGTATTGAAGAAGAGGTTGATAAGATGGTATGGGGTATTCGTTGGGGTGCTGACACGATTATGGACCTTTCAACGGGTAAAAATATTCACGAAACTCGCGAATGGATTATCCGTAACTCGCCAGTTCCTATTGGTACTGTGCCAATTTATCAAGCCTTAGAAAAAGTTAACGGCGTTGCTGAAGACTTAACTTGGGAAGTATTTCGCGATACCTTAATTGAGCAGGCTGAGCAGGGTGTGGATTATTTCACTATTCATGCGGGCGTTCGTTTAAAGTATGTGCCTCTGACAATTAATCGCATTACGGGTATTGTTTCTCGTGGCGGCTCTATTATGGCTAAGTGGTGTTTAGCGCATCATACAGAAAGCTTTATTTATACGCATTTTGAAGATATTTGTAAGATTATGAAGCAGTATGATATTACCTTCTCTCTCGGAGATGGTCTTCGCCCAGGCTGTATTGCTGACGCCAACGATGCGGCGCAATTTGGCGAGTTAGAGACTTTGGGTGAGCTAACTAAGATCGCCTGGAAACATGACGTACAAACCTTTATCGAAGGCCCTGGACATGTGCCAATGCAAATGATTAAAGAGAACATGGATAAGCAATTAGAAGAATGTGGCGAGGCGCCATTCTATACACTAGGTCCATTAACCACGGACATTGCTCCAGGTTATGATCATATTACTTCAGCGATTGGTGCGGCACAAATCGGCTGGTATGGTTGTGCGATGCTTTGTTATGTAACCCCTAAAGAGCATCTCGGCTTGCCAAATCAAGACGATGTAAAAGAAGGGATTATTGCCTACAAAATTGCCGCTCACGCTGCGGATTTAGCCAAAGGTCATCCGGGTGCGCAAATTCGTGATAATGCTTTATCTAAAGCACGTTTTGAGTTTAGATGGGAAGATCAATTTAACTTAGGCTTGGATCCAGATACGGCGCGTAAGTACCATGATGAAACTATGCCAAAACAAGCAGCAAAGACTTCGCATTTTTGCTCAATGTGCGGCCCTAAGTTTTGTTCAATGAAAATCACTCAAGAAATTAAAACCATGGATGAAGCAGAAATCGCTAAGATTAATGCAATTCAAGTGGAGATGGATCAAAAATCGGCTGAATTTTTAGACAATGATTCTGAAATCTATATGAAAGAAGGCGCCTAACCCCTTATTTGGTTTTTTACTGAAATTTCTAGTTTTTTAAATTCTTTTAGGCAACACTGCTTAGAAGGGTTAAGATTTTCACAGTTACAATAATTGTGTTTGGTCTGAAACACGACAAAATCTTTTAAAACAGCGCCTTTTCCAGTTTTTAACGCTTCTAAGTAAGCATTTTCACTGATATTAAAACAATAACACAGTGTTTTTTCATCGATTTTAGTATTGCAACAACCCATTTTGGTATTTTCCTTAAAGATATTTTGAACAATTCAAGCTATAATTAAAACTATTTTATTTATTTATTATATTTTATGAAACATATTCCGTATTTTTTTATGGTGCTGTTGTTATCAACTTTTTCAATAGCAGGTGTACATCCTTCAATGCCTTGGGTAGATGTTAATTATCCGCAAGATAAAGATAAACGTTGGTGGGATGATGCTTGGTGGAAAGAAGGACAGCTTCCTACACCTCAGAATTATAAAGTTTCTATGGAAGAAGTTACTTATATGGATGATGATGTTGAAATTGAGGCGTTTTTGTTTAAACCAGAGAAGCCTGGAAAGTATCCAGCCATATTGTTCCAGCATGGTCGTAGGGGGCTAGACAGCTGGACTTTGCCAAGAGTTAAGCGTTTAGCAGCACGAGGGTTTGTTGTGTTAGCACCAGATATGTTTGGCACTTATATGGAGTCTAATTTCCCTGTTGAGCATAAATATATTTACGAAGAACATGTGGCAAAAGGTATTGATGTGTTATTACAACGTAGCGATATTATGGGGGATAAGATTTGTACTGTTTCACATACTCGTGGGGGCTATATGACATTAAAAGCATTGGTCAAGCACCAAAAACAAAGCCAAGTTGCTTGTTATGTGTCGTTTTACCCTCATTGGCAAGATCCTAATGCCTCTGAAGTAAAGCAAATCTACCAATATGCGCCAGAGCTAAATGAGTTAAATGTACCGACAATGGTCTTTATTGGTGAATATGACCAATATCAAAGAATACGCCCAATCATGGCCGGTATTGATGTGTTAAAAAACAGAGGTGTTGATGCTGAGCTAATCGTTTATCCAGGTGTTGGCCGTGGTTTTGACTTTAGGCCAGTACACGTGAGAACTTTTGCTGATGATTTAGCAACCAAAGATGCGGATCAACGAACAGCTGCGTTTGTTAGACAACATTTAAAGTAAAGCTTATTCTACGGGTGTAAGGCTGATTCAACTTGTTTGATCAAGTTATCAACTGCCCCTTGTTGAGATTTAAAGTATTGATTGGCATTTTTTCCTAAGGCTTTTGCTGCTTTGGTATCTGCAAGCAATTCAGCAATAGATTTAAACAAGTCGTCTGCGTTAGATGCTTGAATTGATCCGCCCCTCTCTAGTAAGTCAGATGATATTTCAGCAAAGTTAAACACATTTGGGCCAAATAAAATAGGCTTAGATAGAGCGGCAGGCTCAAGCATATTGTGCCCACCCGTGTTGTTAAGGCTGCCACCCATAAATACAATATCCGCCACATCAAAGTAGCTCATCATTTCACCCATAGAATCGCCTAGTAGTAGGTCGCAATCTTTGCATGGCTTGTTACTTGATCGTTTGATGACGTTAAGCTGATGTTTTTGTGCCAATTTATAGACTTCGTTAAAGCGTTCAGGATGTCTGGGAATAATCACCAATAAGGCGTCGATATTGTCTTTATGATTTAGATAGGCATCTATGATTTTCGCTTCTTCACCTTTATGCGTACTGGCAAAGACCACAACCTTGCGCTTGCCGGCAATGGATTGTATTTTTTTACTAATGGTTTTATCAGCAACTGGATTTTGATCAAATTTAATATTACCTACTGCAACAACCTTGCTGGTATCTGCGCCCAATTCAATAAACCGATTGGCAGAGTTTTGGTTTTGTGTGGCTATTGTTGTGAATTTATTTAAAGTTTTCCAGGCTAAATTTGGTGCAAATTTTTGGTATTTTTCTAACGATCGTTGCGACAGTCTGGCATTCACCAGCAAGCTTGGAATGTTGTTTTTATTTAAAGCATGAATAAGATTAGGCCAAATTTCTGTCTCTAATAAAATACAAATGGCGGGATTAATTTGCTTAATGTAGCGATTAACAATGATTGGTAAATCAAAGGGAAAATAAAAATGCAATACTTCACTTTGATAATGCTCAAGTACTGCTTGTGAGCCTGTAGGGGTGGTGGTTGTGACTAAAATTCGATGATCAGAGTAGTTTAAAATTAGTTGATCAATCAGTACAGTGGCTGCTCTAAACTCACCCACCGAGACGCAATGCACCCAGATAATCGGTACTGGGATATTGTTGATAAATCCAAGTCTCTCGAAAATTCTTTGTCGATAGGCAGGTGTTTTTAAGCCTTTGATTAATAAACGTAATACCATGATTGGTAAAAGTAAAGTTCCGACTAAGCTGTAGAGAGTTCGATTCATTGATAAAAGGTATAATACACGCATTGTATTTTAGTGGTTTTTAAAAGAGTTCCCATGAAATTTGTTGATTCTGCCAGTATTCGTATTGAAGCTGGCAAAGGTGGTGCAGGCTGTTTAGGTTTTCGTCGAGAGAAATATATCCCAGATGGTGGTCCTGACGGTGGTGATGGCGGTGACGGTGGTCATATTTATTTTCGCGGTCAGGAAGGGCTTAACACGCTGAGTGAATTTCGTTTTAACCGTTTGTTCAGAGCTAAAAATGGCCAACCAGGCCAAGGCCAAAACAAGCGTGGTAAGTCGGCTGTACATTTAACCGTTGAAATCCCTTTAGGCACTAAAGTATACGATTTAGAAACTGATGAACTCATTGGTGAAATGATTGAGCATGATCAAATCATGTTGGTCGCTAAGGGTGGTTTTCATGGTTTAGGCAATACACGTTTTAAATCAAGCATTAACCGTGCACCACGTAAAACCACGCCAGGCACGCCAGGTGAGGCAAGGGAGATCGGTCTTGAGCTTAGCATCATGGCGGATATCGGTTTGTTGGGTATGCCTAATGCCGGTAAGTCAAGTTTGATTAGGCAAATTTCAAGTGCCCGACCAAAAGTAGCAGATTATCCATTTACCACCTTGCACCCATCTTTGGGCGTGGTGTCGTTAAATGACACGCATATTGTCATGGCCGATATTCCAGGCTTGATTGAAGATGCCAGTGAAGGTGTGGGCTTAGGTTTTGAGTTCTTAAAACATCTTGCGCGTGCCAAGGCCTTATTGCATGTGGTAGACATTCTGCCGGCTGATGCATCAGATCCTGTGCAAAATTATTTAACCATTGAAAACGAGTTAAGAAAATATGACCAAGATTTGGCTGATAAGCCAAGACTTTTAGCGGTTAATAAAATGGACTTATTACCCGAGGGTGACAGGGATAAAATAGTGAAAGAGTTTTTAAACGGCATTGACTATGATGGCAAAGTGTTTAATATTTCTGCACTCAACGGCTTGGGTTGTAAAGATTTAGTATATGGGTTATTTCAATTAGTAGAAGAAAATGACTAAACAAAGATGGGTAATTAAAATTGGCTCTGCATTATTAACCAACGACGGCAAGGGGTTGGACACGACTTCTATCGCCTCATGGGTAGAGCAAATCGTTACTCTGACTAAACAAGATATTGAGGTAATATTAGTCTCATCCGGTGCGATTGCCGAGGGCATTAAACGCCTAGGTTGGAATGAGCGCCCAGACGATATTCACAAGCTTCAAGCGGCCGCTGCGGTAGGGCAAATGGGCCTCATTCAAACGTACGAGTCTCTTTTTGCTAAGCACGATATACACACCGCACAGATTTTGTTAACGCATGACAATCTCACCAATGCTGATCGTTATGAAAACATTTCATCAACGCTTAATAATTTATTAGACTTTGGTACAGTGCCAATCGTTAATGAAAATGATACCGTGGCCACTGATGAAATTAAATTTGGTGACAACGATACCTTGGCAGCCTTGGTGGCTAATTTGGTTGGTGCAAATCAACTGGTTATTTTGACGGATCAAGGTGGCGTCTATGATGCTGATCCTCGTCAAAATACCGACGCTAAGTTGATTGAGACCATTCGTGTGGATGATGAAAAACTTGAGCAAGTCGCTGGCAGAACAGGCGGATCCCTCGGCTCGGGCGGTATGTACACCAAAGTACTCGCTGCTAAAAAGGCAGCTGAATCAAACACAACCACTATCATTGCTTCTGGCAAAGCACCAGATGTACTGACAAGATTAGCCAATGGCGAGCATGTTGGCACCTTAATCACTTGTTAGCTTATATCGGACTGGGTTCTAATCTTAACAACCCAAAACAACAAATTAAAGACGCACTGATTGCGCTTAACTCTACGCAAGATGTAAAAGTAGTGGCCTTATCGAGCTTGTACCAATCCAAACCTATTGATGATTCTGAGCAGCCTGATTATATTAATGCCGTCTGCCAAGTAGATACACACTTAACTGCGCTAGAGTTGTTGTATGTGTGTCAAGAAATTGAAACTAAGCAGCACCGCGTACGAGAAAAAAAATGGGGCGCAAGAACCATTGATTTAGATATCATTCTCTACGGTGTGCAAGTAGTGGCATCAAAACAGTTAATCATTCCACATCCCGAAATGATGAATCGAGCCTTTGTGTTGGTACCATTGTCTGAATTAGAGTCGGATCTTAAGGTGCCGGTATTAGGCCCTCTACAAGCATTAATTGACCTAATAGACACTTCAGAGTTGATTAAATTATGAAAATTGACGAGTTAAAAACCTTCAAACAATCTCCAGAAAAGATCACTTGTTTGACGGCTTATGACGCCTCGTTTGCGCAGTTGTTTGATGAGTGTGGCATTGATGTTATTTTGGTAGGTGATTCGCTGGGCAATGTAATCCAAGGTGGAGAAAATACGCTTGGCGTCACCATGAGAGATATGGTCTATCATACTCAGTCGGTGGCAAAAGGTATTCAAGGTGTCTTACTGATTGCTGACATGCCTTACCATAGCTACGACAGTGCCAATCAAACATTAGCGAATGCTCAGCGTTTGATTGATGCGGGCGCACAGATGGTGAAGTTTGAGGGTGGGCAAGAGCATAAAGATTCATTTGAGATTTTACAAGCCAATAATATTCCAGTCTGTGGGCATTTGGGTCTTCAGCCACAATCAGTGATTGAGATGGGTGGCTATAAAGTGCAAGGGAAAGATGAGGTAAGCGCTAAACGAATTATTGACGACGCATTGGCTTTAGAGGCTTGGGGCGTGCAAATGTTAGTACTTGAATGCGTGCCGGCAGCGTTAGCCAAGCAAGTTTCTCAAGCATTGAGCATTCCCACCATTGGTATTGGTGCAGGCCTTGATTGTGACGGACAAGTATTGGTAAGCTACGACATGCTTGGGATTAATACTAAGCACTTGCCAAGATTTGTTAAAAACTTTCTAAAAGATAATAATGATATTCAAGGTGCTGTCAATGCATTTATCAGCGCAGTAAAAGATCAAACATTTCCAGGCGATGAACACAGTTATTAGTTGCAAATTTCCGTGAAAACTTATACAACAATTCAATCACTTCAAAGCACAATTGATAGTTGGCATTTACAAGGTCAACACATCGCTTTTGTGCCAACCATGGGTGGTTTGCATGATGGGCATTTAGCTTTGGTCGAGCTTGCTAAGCAAAAGGCTGACAAAGTTGTGGTAAGTATTTTTGTTAACCCAACACAGTTTGGCGAGAATGAAGATTTTGGCCAATATCCTAATACATTTGAGCAAGACAATGTGTTGCTAGAGCAGCATCAAGTTGATGGTTTATTCATCCCAAGTATTGAGCAGATTTATCCTCAGGGTTTAGACAGTGATATTAAAGTTGGTGAGATGGGCGATATCTTGTGTGGTGCTTCTAGGCCAGGGCATTTTAATGGGGTGGTGCAGGTAGTGCATCGTTTGTTTGAGATTGTAAAACCTGATATGACTATATTTGGACAAAAGGATTATCAACAGTTGTTGTTGATCACACAGATGGCTAATCAGTATTTTCCAGAAATTAAGCTGTTATCACAGCCAACCATTAGAGAGCAAGACGGCCTAGCCATGAGTACGCGTAATCAATATTTGTCGATTAATGAGAGGAAAGTCGCACCTCGCTTATATCAAGTATTACTTCAAGCCAAGCAAGATTATTTGGACAATACACCGGTCGAAGTATTAACTAACAGGGCAAAAAATACCCTTTCAGAGGATTTTAAAGTGGATTATTTTGAAGCACTAGATGCAAATACCCTTAAGCAAATCACTGATAATACAAGTAAAATTGCGATATTATGCGCAGTCTTTCTAGAATCAACCCGATTGATTGACAATATTATTTTTAATAAAGGATAACCATGTTTGATATTACTGACGAAGCTCTAACTTATGTAGCCGAATTATTTGCCCAGCAAGGCGAGGAAGACTTAGGTTTAAAGGTCGATATTGAAAAAGCCGGTACACCAGCTGCTGCCGTCACTTTTAATTTTTGCTATTCTAAAGATTTAGGTAAAACTTATTTTAAATTTGAGTATGAAGGTTTTAATGCTTTTATTGACGAGAGTAATTTTGATTATTTAAAAGACTCTGAAGTTGCCTTAAAAGAAGAAGGCTCTACTAAGAAGCTCACCATTACTGCACCGAATGCTAAAGGTGAAGCACCAAAAGACGACGCACCTTTAGCAGAAAAAATTAAATACACCATTGCTGCTGAAGTTAATCCACAGCTAGCTTCACACGGTGGCTTTGTTGAGTTGGTTGAAATCACCGATGATATGGATGTCATTCTTAATTTTGGTGGTGGTTGTCAAGGTTGTTCTTCAGTTAAAGTGACATTAAAGAATGGAGTGGAGTCACAACTAAAAGCGATTTATCCGCAGATTAAAAACATCTTGGATGTAACCGATCACACACAAAAAGAAAACGCCTATATGTAGCTCGGTAAGAGTTATGGTATAACTTTATTATGCTGACCACAATTAAATCTAGCGCTGAAGACAGAAAAAGCGCAAAAGCACCACACGAGCTATTCACTATCAATATGGTGATAGTGCATTTGTTCTTTTCACTAGGCATGATTAAGCTACTGGGTTTTAGTATGGGTGGTGCAATTGCAAGTGCTATTGCACTATCGTTTTACATCATTGTTTATACATTTTTCCAAACCAAAAGAGCCAAAGAAAACGCACCTCATTTAGTCTATTTACATTGGAAGTTGTCATTGGATCGTTACAAATTAATCATTGGCGCCTACGTGTTTTACTTTGTTGCAACTTCATTATCATTCTTTATCGATACGGATGCACCCGCTAGTATGGATGGAACAAGCATCGTAGATTCGATTTTGAGCTTGCTGGGCGTTGTCCCTCTGTTTTTTGTTATTTTGGTTTCAATGGTGTTAGGCTCTGGCTCAATGTTCAATGCAGGACGTGGTGAGATTGATAAAGCGTTTATGCAAGATCACCCTCAATGAATGAATTTAAACTGATTGAGCGTTATTTCAATTGGGCTTGTTATCATTCGGTTAGTTTAGGTGTTGGTGATGATTGTGCCATCATTGATGCTACGCCTAATACCCAAATCGTTACCAGTGTTGATACGCTAATTGAAGGCGTACACTTCCCCAAAAATACAAGTGCTGCTGATATTGCTTATAAAGCCTTAGCCGTTAATTTGAGTGATTTGGCAGCAATGGGCGCCACACCAAAATATTTCACTTTAGCCTTAACACTGCCTGAATTAAATGAAGCGTGGTTAAGTGAATTTTCGGATGCTTTAAAACAATTGGCAGCTGAGTACCAACTTGATTTGATTGGTGGTGATACCACTAAAGGTGCTTTAAGTATCACCATTAATATCATTGGGGAAGTAGAGACAGGCAAAGCCTTGTTGCGATCAGGTGCCGAAGTCGATGATTTGATTTATGTTTCTAACACGCTAGGTGATGCGGCATATGCCTGGCAACAAATCGAACAGGGTGGCACACCTTCAGATTTTTGTTTAGAGCGATTTAACCGACCAACAGCAAGGGTAGGCTTAGCACAAGCGCTAGTAGGTATGGCTAACGCCTGTATTGACCTTTCAGACGGGTTAGAGCAAGACCTTTCCCATATTCTAAAACACTCTAAGGTGGGTGCAACTATTAATATAGATGCCATTCCATTATCAGACCCGGTGAGTGTTTATATTAACACCACGCAGGACTGGTGCATTGCGTTAGCGGGCGGTGATGACTATGAGCTGTGTTTTACTGTGCCGAAGACGTATGTTGAGGCTTTAAAAACAATTGAGAAAAATCTAGGCATAGCACTAACCAAAATTGGTGTTATTACAAAAGATCTTGGTTTAGATATTAAAGGGCTGAATAAGACTTGCGCGTCTTATCAACATTTCTAGATTTTCAAGTATTTAATTAGATTTTCAAGTATTTATTTTTGCTACAAGGCGAAAATTCAGAATACGAAGAAGCATAGTAAATCTATGTGACTAAGTATTCTGAATTTTTAACGCAGTAGCAAGGGTAAAGACGCTGAAAATTAGACTTCCTTTCGTTCTGCGATGGTCTTACAATCTATACACTCATCAGCCGTAGGGCGCGCCTCTAAGCGCACTAAAGAGATTTCTGCACCACAAGTTTTGCAGTAGCCGTAATCACCCAGTTCAATTATATGCAAGGTCTTTTCAATTTTACTAATAAGCTTTCTTTCACGATCACGCGTTCTAAGTTCTAATGCAAATTCTTCTTCTAAAGTGGCTCTGTCGTTAATATCCGCTACTTGATTTGAATCCTCTTGGATGTGATTAATGGTAGATTCAGCGTCACTAATTAACTGATTCATCCAAGCACTTAACTTAGCTTTAAAATGATCAATTTGCCCTACACTCATAAAATCTTCATTTTTGGTAGGCTTGTAAGCAGGAATATCTTGAAAATCAGGTTCTGACATAATGGTTGTTAATGAAAAAAATAATGTTTATACCGAAAGTGACTTAAAATAGCAATTTATTTCGTACATTTCTTATTATAAAATTATTTATGACACTAAAAGCACTTATTTTTGATGTTGATGGAACCCTTGCAAATACTGAGCGTGATGGACATTTGGTCGCCTTTAATTTGGCATTTGAAGAATTAGACCTAGATTGGGTCTGGTCGAATGAACTTTACCATAAATTACTCGATGTCACCGGTGGGCAATTACGCATCAAACATTATGTCAATGATTACAAGCCCGATTTTAGTTGTGACGATTTAGATGCTTTTGCCGCATCCGTCCACGCGCTCAAAACCGAGATCTATGTGCGCCTAGTCAATGAAGGAAAAATACCTTTAAGACCCGGTGTGGAGCGTTTGTTTCATGAGGCTAGAGATGCCGGTTTAAGAATGGCGATTGCTACCACCACCACACCTGCTAATGTTGATGCGCTGATTGCCAATACATTAGGGCGTGAGGCACTCGATTGGTTTGAGGTGATTGGTGCGGGCAATGTTGTGCCTAATTTAAAACCAGCGGGTGATATCTACCATTGGGTATTAGAGCAAATGAATCTAGAGCCTAAAGATTGTCTCGCTTTTGAAGATTCACGTAATGGCATTGTTTCAGCAACCGATGCAAATTTAAAAACATTAATCACCACTAACGAATATACTGAGTCTCACCAGTTTGATGAGGCAATCGTTATCCTGAATAATTTAGGCGAACCAAACAAACCTTTTACATTAATTGAAGGTGATGCTACTGACGCCACTTATGTAACGGTTGATTACTTAAAGGAACTACATGCAAAGCATTGTTGATTTAGCCGATAACACCCGCGTTTATGACGTTGCCAGCGTTACGCCACTGAGCTTAGCGCATCAACTCAGCGAGCGCAGTAAAAACAACATCTATCTTAAACGAGAAGACGAATTAGTTATTCATGCCTTTAAGTTAAGAGGTGCTTATCAAAAAATCTCCGGTTTAACCAAAGAACAAGCAGCCAAAGGGGTGGTAGCATCAAGTGCTGGTAATCATGCCCAAGGTGTGGCGTTGTCTGCTACTAAGCTCGGTATTGAATCAGTGATTGTGATGCCACTGTCCACCCCCAAAATTAAAGTTAATGCGGTCGAGCAATTAGGCGGAAAAGTTGTGCTTCATGGCGATGTGTATGATGATGCCTATCAATATGCCAAACAATTAGAGCAAGCTCAAGATTTGGTGTTTATCCATCCGTACGATGACATTGAAGTCATGGCAGGGCAGGCAACCATTGCTAAAGAACTATTAGAACAACTTCCAAGCATGGATAAAGTCTTTGTTCCTGTGGGCGGCGGCGGTCTTATTGCCGGTATAGCGACTTACATTAAGCACTATGCGCCAAACATTCAAGTGATTGGTGTTGAACCAGAAGACTCGCCAACACTTTATCAAGCCCTTAAACAAGGTAAGCGCATTGTATTGCCCGATGTTGGTCGTTTTGCCGACGGTGTAGCGGTCAAGCAAATTGGCGAACAAACCTATCCAATTGTCAAAGCAGTGGTAGATGAAGTGGTGTTAGTGAGTAATGATGAAATTTGCGCCGCTATTAAAGACATCTACGAAGACGTGCGCTCTATTGCAGAGCCTGCAGGTGCCTTGGCCACAGCAGGGGTAAAGAAATACGTCGAACAAAATAATATTGAAAATGAGAATTTGGTTTCTATTGTCTCAGGTGCCAATGTTAACTTTGATCGTCTGCGTTATATCTCAGAACGTGCTGATTTGGGTGAGCATAATGAAGCCATTATTGCGGCGACTATTCCAGAGCAACCTGGCAGCTTCTTAAAGTTTTGCCAGTTGTTGGACAACCATGCCATCACAGAGTTTAACTATCGTTATGCGCCTAATAGACAGGCCCATATTTTTGTCGGCGTGGCACTTAGTGAAGGCTTAAGTGAAAAAGAAGCATTGATAGCCAAACTCTCACAATCATTTGATATTTTGGATATGAGTGACAACTCTATTGCTAAGACCCATATTCGTTATATGGTGGGCGGTCGTTCGGATGCTGATAACGAAGTACTGTACCGATTTGAATTTCCTGAGCGCCCTGGTGCTTTGCTTAACTTTTTAAAAAAGGTGGGTATACATTGGAATATTTCTTTATTCCATTATCGTAATCATGGTGCTGATTTCGGTCGTGTATTGATTGGTTTGCAAGTTGATGATGTTGTCCAACTAGAGCGCAACTTTGATGAATTGGGTTATTTCTACCAAAACGAAACCGACAACAAAGCGTATCAATACTTCCTTTAGAGATTTTACTGTAAGGGATATACCCCTTGTTTTAACAATTGAACGCTTAGTTTATGATTCCCCATGGAGTCAGGCTAAATTTACTGACAGCTTGAATAATCCAAAAACATTATCCAGCTTATTAATTATTGACGATCAAGTATTGGGCTACTTTGTTGCTACACATTCGCCAGACTCAATGGATTTACTTAATATCTGCATTCATCCAGAGCATCAACACCAAGGCTTAGGCACACAGTTGTTTGATTATTTAAGTCAGCAGTTGCAAGCCTTAAGTCTTAATACGATATTTATTGAGGTACGCGCATCTAATAAATCGGCACTTTTGTTTTACCAAAAACTCGGTTTCAACCTGATCGACAGCCGTAAAAAATACTATTCAAATGGCGAGGATGCTAAAATACTACGTTTACAAACAAGGTAGCTATGTCACAAAAAACTAAGATCATTTATACCTTGACTGATGAGGCGCCAGCATTGGCAACTTACTCATTACTGCCGATAATTAAGGCGTTTACCGGTGCTGCAAACGTAGCGGTTGAGACTCGTGATATCTCTTTAGCTGCTCGTGTGATTGCTAATTTTCCTGAAAGGCTAACTGCCACGCAAAAAATGGGCGATGCTTTAAGTGAATTGGGTCAGATTGTTAAATTGCCAGAAGCCAATATTGTTAAGTTACCGAATGTGAGCGCCTCTATTCCACAGCTAGAATCAGTGATTGCTGAGCTTCAAGCGCATGGTTATGATGTTCCAAATTATCCTTCCAATCCTCAGAGTGATGAAGATAAAGCGCTTAAAGCCACATTTTCTAAAGTTTTAGGTAGTGCAGTAAATCCAGTATTGCGTGAAGGTAACTCTGATCGTCGTGCGCCAGCATCGGTTAAAAGCTATGCTCAGAAAAATCCACATTCAATGGGCGCTTGGTCAACTGACTCCAAAACAGCTGTAGCCAGTATGTCTGAAGGTGATTTTTATGGTTCTGAAAAATCAACAACTATTACTGATGCAACGCAGTTCACTATTCAATTTGAAAGTGCTGATGGCTCAATTGAAGAATTAAAAGCACCCGCTTCACTGCAAGCAGGTGAGATCATTGATGCGGCTGTTATGAGTCAGTCATCTTTGCGAGATTTTCTAACTCAAGCCATCGCACAAGCGAAAGAGCAGGGCGTGCTATTCTCTGTGCACATGAAAGCCACGATGATGAAAGTTTCTGACCCAATTATTTTCGGCCAGGCGGTAAGCGTCTTTTTTGAAGATGTGTTTAAGAAGCATGCGTTGGTTTTTGAAGAGCTAGGTATCAATGCGAATAATGGTTTTGGTGATGTTTTAAGTAAAATCGAAACGTTAGAACCTAATAAAAAGGCAGAAATCCAAGCCGACATTCAAGCGGTTTATACCAAGCAGCCTGACGTGGCTATGGTTGATTCTGATAAAGGCATTACTAACTTAAACATACCAAGCGATGTCATTATTGATGCATCGATGCCAGCCATGATTCGAACATCAGGTCAGATGTGGAATAAAGATGGTCAGCAGCAAGATACCATGGCCGTAATTCCTGATCGTTGTTATGCGGGTGTTTTTCAAGAAACCATTAGTTTTTGTAAAAAGCACGGCGCATTTGATCCTACCACCATGGGCTCTGTTTCAAATGTTGGTTTGATGGCACAAAAAGCCCAAGAGTACGGCTCTCACGATAAAACATTTCAAATGGTAGCAGCAGGAACAGTACGTGTTGTCTCTACAGATGGGGTGGTATTACTTGAGCAATCTGTAGAAGTGGGCGATATTTTCCGCATGTGTCAAGTGAAAGACGCACCCATTCAAGACTGGGTTAAGTTAGCAGTGAACCGCGCTAGGGCAACAAACTTGCCAACTATTTTTTGGCTAGATGAAAAACGCGCACATGATGAGCAAATGATCAAAAAAGTTAACAAGTACTTATTGGATCACAATACCACAGATCTTGAAATTCATATAATGGCGCCCGAAGCTGCTACTCGATTTACACTCAAACATGTGAAAGCCGGTAAGAATGTTATTTCAGTGACAGGCAATGTACTACGAGATTATTTAACCGATTTATTCCCAATACTCGAGCTTGGAACAAGCGCAAAAATGCTATCGATTGTGCCACTGATGAATGGCGGTGGTTTATTTGAAACCGGTGCCGGTGGCTCAGCACCTAAACATGTCCAACAATTAATAGCTGAGAATCACTTGCGTTGGGATTCTTTAGGTGAGTTTTTAGCTTTATCGGTTTCACTAGAGCATTTAGCTGCTACATTCGATAGGCCTAAAGCACAAGTGTTGGCAACTACCTTAGATGCAGCGACGGCTATGTTTTTAGATAACAATAAATCGCCATCACGCAAAGTAGCTGAGCTAGACAATCGTGGTAGTCATTTTTATTTGGCTATGTATTGGGCACAGGCGTTGGCGGCTCAAACGCAAGATTCTAAATTACGAGCGCAGTTTGTATCCGTAGCTAAGGCTTTATCTGCTAACGAATCAGTTATTATTTCTGAACTAAATGCAGTTCAAGGTAAGGTGGTTGATCTGGGTGGTTATTACCAACCTAATCCAGAGTTAGTCGCCAAAGTGATGCGCCCAAGTGTTGTTTTAAATACAATCATTGATTCTATATCATAGTATTAATATGTACTGATAGTGTTGCATAGCGTACTTTACTGTGTATTATTGAATTTTTAGGTGGGTTTGACGCTTATCTGAATTAAAACTATATATAAATAATAACCTTAAGAGGAGAGAAAATGAAAAACTTAACAAAAGCAATCGCGATTGCAACAGTAGTAGCAGCAACATCAGCATCAGCATTTATGCACGACAATAATGGTGGTGGTTTTAATAACTGGGGTCCTATGAGTGGCGGTAACAACATGGGTCCTTTCTCAGGTGGAAACAACATGGGTCCATTCGGTGGTGGTTCTAACATGGGTCCTTTCTCAGGTGGAAACAACATGGGTCCATTCGGTGGTGGTTCTA
>OFCC01000007.1_pt1 | contig 48037 bp, 47 predicted proteins | sample 1520671 | NCBI WGS metagenome assembly OFCC01 (sample SAMEA3696450, study PRJEB22514) | metagenome | biome: water; feature: marine; material: hydrothermal vent | place: Pacific Ocean | collected 2014-08-16 | depth 1514 m | reverse complement strand
GCTACTAAAGTAGCGATAGCGATAATTTTTTTCATGTTAATCTCCTAGATTAATTGTTTTTAAATTTAACACCCTCATTATTGGGGTGTTTTAAGTATCAGACTTGAGCCGTCTTGATAGGTGTGCATTATACGCCAACTATATTAGAAGTCAATAATATTCTAATATATATTTGCAAAAAAGCCACAAGTATCTCTACACACCCTACTAAGACAACAATTCGTATAATAATAAAAGTTTGAAAATATTCAAAACGACCCGAAAAACCCAATAAAAATACTCAAAAATGGCCAAAAACAGCTAAAGAGGCCTTAATTTAAGGTGCTTAATGGTCTATTAGTAGGGTTTTTGCTTAAAAACAGTGGTGTTGAGGAGGGTATTTTAGAAATAATAGAAATATTGAAGATGATGGGTTTGCTTTGGTAAAGAGCAGTCTATCTATAAGGGTGAGTAATCTATAAGGGTGGGTAATATATAAAGGTGGGTAATAGTTAAATAATAATTAAGGGAAGAAGGAAGGGAATAATATGGAAAGATCTTTTTGTTAATTAAGTGAGGGTTGGCATTAATAGACGATAAAAAACCAGCCACAAGGGCTGGTTTTTTATAGTCATGTTTTAAAGGATATAATTAATTATTAATTTTTCGTGTTGATGATGCAGCTGGTGAAAGCGCATAACCTTGCTTTCCATAAATAGTGCTTGTATCACCAAAGGCATCGTTTGTCTGCTGTAAAGCATGATCTCTAAGCACTCTGCCAACACCAAAAGTCTCAGCCTTGGCACGCACATAGCCATCTGACAAGCCAAAAGCTGCAAAATCATCAACAATAAATGTTTTATCTTGGCCGCCAGCCTGTTGTAATGTTGAAGCAAAGTCTGTTTCCTTTAGCCAGTTACTTGGCTTAACTCTGTCTTGAAAACTAGACATGGTATCAACCGGTCGAAACACTGGGTTTTGCCTATACTGCGTTAATGACACAGGGCGAGCACCGTAACGACTTAAATTTGCCGCATCATTTCTAGGCCCCCAGCTACCGCTAGTGCCAAAAGGGTTCCAATCAGAGTTGTTAGCCCAAGGCGCTTGATTGTTATAACCAGTGCCCATACCAAAAGGCGACCAACTGGTGTTATTTCCATTCCAAAACGCACTAACCGTGCTTGAGGATATGACCAATATAGCGGCTAAAAACTTCATTCTTCTCATGGGATTCAATTATTAGGTTTAACTTGTATATCATTATATCATCATATAACGCCCACCATCAACGATGGCGTTAAAACAAATAGCTCATTTTGGCAAAAATTCGATCGTTATTTTTGTAAGCGTTAATAATTAGATTGTCACCGCCAATATAATCAATGATGCCGCCACTAACTGATGTTTGATCATCTAGTGCATAATCGAGAGATATTCTAGCAGAGCCGCCATCTTGCCCATGACTACCAAACACACTGAGCACCGCACTTAAATCTAGCGTTTGATTTAGATAGGATTGGTTAAAACGTACCACTTGCTGAACTTCTTTTTCTGGCTTATAGCCGTTTGATTTAATATTAATTGCAGTGGAATAATTATGGATATTTCTCATTGCGATTTCATAGCCAATTGATCCGTCAGTAATACCATTATACTCAAAGCCTAATAAAGCATCTGTTCTAGCCTTGGCGTCACTCACCCCGTTATATTTAATATGATCAAAATGGGCAATTTCAGCCTTTAACAAATAACTGCCGGCAACCTTGTTGTAGGCCGCACCCAACATTTTTGATTTGTTATCATGGCTCAATATCGTATTGCTTTCTACTAAATAAGGCTTATCGACATAAGTGTCGGCAAAATATAGCCCCAGATCATAGCCAGAAAATGCACCCGTTAAACTCAGCGCAATACCAGTATTATCCAAAGAATCATCGGGCTTGCTGGTAGGCTTATTTGCTTCAGTTGGTTTAAAGTCAGAATACTGCATTGCATTCTTAGTAAAACGATTTTCATGCAAAGCAATAACCGACAAATTCAAATTGTCAAAATAATAATCCAATTTACTCATGACTCTACCCAGACGCAAATTCTTAATATCAACCAAACCTGGTGTTCGGTTGTCTAATGGGTTTAGAATATCCGTTATTCGTATCGAATCTGACTTGCCCCATACGACGATCTGCCTACCAAGCTTAAAATCCAAACTTGGGGAAATTTCGACTTCAATATTGAGCTCGTTTAGGTTAATTTCATTTTCATAGCCATCTGGAACGGTTCTGTTTTCTAGCTCATAAATAAAATCATGATAGCCTTTAAGGTTGCCGGATAATTTTATGCCGTTATCAAGCTTGTATTCACCAAGAATATCAATCAAAGTTTTGAAGGATGATAAATCCTTGTCATTATTAAAGTTGTAATGTGTTTCTAAATCAACTGACCCATATAAAGCCCCTTTGTCGGGCTGAGTATTTTCAACAATTATTTCAATGTCTTCGTCGTCAAAACCATCATCGTCAAAACCTTCTTCTGCGCTAATCGATATAGATGCTGCCAGTGCAATACTGGCTAAAAACCACTTTGTCACTTACAAGCCTTTTTCGATCGTACGAATGGTAAACATATCATCGCTGATGTCTTGATTAATCTCAACGTTGGAATTGCTTAAGACAGTCTTATGTAGTGTTCGTTTGCCTTGCTTGGTGGTCATGGTAGTAGTCATGGCCACCCAGATGCCGTCAATTTCTTCCAATTTACGCACATCCATGTATTTAATACGTTTGGCTTTTTTCAAATAAAACTTAGCCCGCGTCAACACATAATTATCTTTACGCACATACAAGATACTTTTGATATAACCGGTTTCATCAATAACTGCCTGACTTACAGGGGTTGATTCAATCACCCACACCTTCTCGTTTCCGCCCTTGCGCTTGATTGTGGCTTCTTTCAATAGCTTAAAGGTGTAGTCATCTAGCTCTTTATCGGTCATATCCGAATAAGAGAAATCACTACCCATAAAGGCGGCATCCTTATCACTTGCTGGAATGCGCTTGGTTTTTTTCAGCGCTGGCAAATACATCCACTGATCATCGTCTTTATCATCACCACTATAGTCATAAGTTAAAAACGCGGTATTCTTCACATCACTTGGTGATAAGAAAAAGATGGTTTTATGCTCAGTGTTGGCATCCACATCTTTGGCAAAAGTTCGCAATTGGCGCGTGCGTTTTTTACCTTTTTTATCAATTAAGGTCATTTGCATGGTTGAAATCAAACTAGCGCCATCATCTCTGGCATCAGCCTTTTCCATAATGCTTCTGGCGCTTTCTCCAGCAAAAGCACTTGATGTACCCAGCAGCACACTTAGTGCAATTAATAACCGGTTGTTCATTACAAATCTCCTTTGTTGTGAATCATCAGCTTCAGGATAGCCGGCACCAAGAAAAAATCAGCCAATAATGCAATAAAAATAGCACTGGCAGTTAAGATGCCAAAATTAAACATGTTGCTCATGGTCGCTGTCGTCAGCACTAAAAATCCCAAGGACAGTACAATTGAGGTCACTACGATCGCTCTACCGGTACCCAGCAAGGTTAGCCTTACCGCCTTATCGACATCGTTATATTCAAGCTCATAACGCCTAAAATTATGCATAAAGTGCACGGTATCATCCACCGCCAAACCCAGTGCAATCGCGCCAATCAACATGGTAAACATATCCAGTGGCATGTCTAAAACCACCATAATAGTGGATAAGAATAAAATTGGTAGTACGTTTGGAATCATACTAATGAGTCCAATCTTTAAATTACCAATCAACACAACCATCATAATTGATATTAGTCCGAATGCCAACACATAGCTCACTGCGCTTGAATAAATAGATTTTTCCATAATGGTCGCCAACAAAACAGAAACACCGGTTAATGATACTTTGGCAATCCCTTCAAACTCCTTGTCTAGTTGAGTCTGTACTTGGTTAATGAATTGATTGTAGGCCAACGCATCAACATACGGCACCTTAACGGTCAATCTCGCCTTAGAAAAATCAGAACTAACAAAGTCTTGTAAGTCATCACTGCCACTATTCTCAAATAAAAACAACTCTTGAGCGATCAAATCTCTATTTTGTGGAATGGCATAAAACTCAGATTTATTCTCATTTAATGCCTTGTTAGTCTCTTTAATGACATCTACCAAGCTAAGTGTCTTGCCCACAAAGTAAGCATCGGTTTGAATGCTATCAAGATACGCACTAGACTTTTCAATCTTGTTTAATACGTTTGGCTCGTATAGTCCGTTCTCTTTACCGGTATCAATAATCACCTCAAGCGTAATTGAACCTCTAAGCTTGTCGTCAACCACCTCAGTTGCGACTCTTGAAGGGCTATCCTCAGGAAACCAGTTAAGCGGTAGGTGGGAAAATCTCAATTGAGAAGCGAAGAATATTGCCACCAAAATAATTAAAGCACTAACCGCAACAATGGCTTTTGGATATCCGGTAGCAATGTTGCTAATCCCTAATAACAAAGCGTCCATTTTAGTATTGCCATGCGGATCTTGTTTGGCTGGTTTGTGCTTTATTTTCATCACACTCAGCAGTGCTGGTACCAGCACCAAGGTAAACAACAAGCCAACCAATACGCCAAGACTTGCAAAAGTGCCCAAATCAGCCACTGGGGCCACATCTGAAAATGAGAACGACCATAATCCTGCCGCCGTTGTCAATGAAGTCATAACAATGGCAAGGCCTGAGTGACCCATCGCATAGCGCAAAGACGCTTTTGTATTTTTCGATTCAGTGAAATCCTTATAAAAAATTGCCAATAAATGAATCACACCACTGGTAATCACTGCCAGTAAAAATGACGGCATAATCTGGGTCACAATGGTAAATGGGGCGCCAGACATTGCCATCATTGACAAGGTAGAAATAACCGTGAACAACACCGCAATAATCGGTAAAAATACGCCCGACAACCTTTTAAACAGGAGAAATAAAACAAGGATAATCACAACCACCATCTTCTGAATAAATTGCTTGGTGTCTGCCCTCATGCTTTGTTTTAAAGTGCCGGCAATGACAGCAGATCCCGTCAAATAGATGTCAAAATCATCAGACTGAAAGTCTTTAATAATGGCTTGTGTTTTAGCAACAATTTCAGTGTTTTCATCATCACTCAAATATAACTGGGGCTCTGAATCACTTGCATCTTCTGCAAATTCATCTTCCTCGTCAACAACAATTAGATTGCCGTCAGCATCAAAGGATGAGTAAGTTTGGGTGTCAATCACCAGAGTAGTAAAAGTCAGGTCTTCACTATAAAGCAAATTTTTAAATAATGGGTTACTTATCGCCCTTTGCTTTTGTGGTGTGATATCAGCCTGAGCCTTTGGCAGCGCTTCAAATAAGTCTTCAACAATCAAGCTGTCTTCATTGCCGTAAGTATTTCTGGCATTAATTAAAGAGTTAACTTCTTCAATATAAGGCAGTTCATTCTCAAGCCTTTTGTGGAGTTTTTCAAGTTTTTTCAAAAAATCAAGATCAAAAATATCTTTTGTCTTAACCGCAATCAACAACTTCTCATCGCGGCCGAACTGGTCTCGAAAATCATCATAAGCCAGACGCATCGGATCGGTTTCATGCAAAAAACCTTCTGTCGAAGTATCCATGGTAAGGTGCTTAAGCTGCGAGCCCATCGCCAATACTAATAACAAGATCGCAACAATAACTTTCTTGCGATTATCAAAGATAAAATCTGAAAAATCTTCAAATTTTAGTTCAGTGCGATGACGCCAATTCATAAGACCATGTCTCGGTTAAATTGTTGTAATATTACTTAGAATCTTCTTTTTTAGCATCTTTGTCTTCTCTTGGAGGGCAGCCATTGTGTAATAACCACTGGTCTTCATGTCCAATCGCCTTTGCAAAGGCAGGGATTTCACACTCTTCGGCTGTTTTTACCACTTCAGCTGTAGGCTCCTTCTCATCCTCGCCAATACCAAACAGCGCTAAAGCGCTAAAACTAAGTGTCAGGATTGACACTGTTAAGCCTGTTTTTAAACGGTTCATTTTTTCTCCTATTATTTTCCAAAAATTAAAAATTCGATAATATCACCAAAGGCCAAATAAAATAAAACCAAAAGGGATAAAGCAAAGATTAGTTTTTGCGCCACATTTAGATATTGAATCGGCGCCCTGCCTCTGGAAAGATCACAAACCTCACCAGGACAGTGCTTAACTTTCTCATCATGAAATAGGTTATAAACCTTACAACCCGCACAAATACCAAATACTGCTTCAAAGAATAACAGCCCCAAACACAAAGCACAAGTCAAAATATTAACAGGGCCACGAATATCATTCAAAACCACTAAATAGAACATGGTGGCCGCCAAAATAAAACCAAAACTCCAAGCCCATCTTTTTGGCTTAGCGTCTGTATATTCAGGTTTTTGGTTATTAACAACCCAACGACCCACAATCATCGATGGTGCGTACTTTGGATTGATAAAGATTCGAATAAAAAAATCAAACAGAAAGACAGAAACCATTAGCTTGGTCGGGTCATTGTTACCCATTAAGAAGCCGTTCATAAAGGCCATGAAGGCAAACAAGAAAACAATACCTGCAGCTGCTCTAACTTCGCGCTCATTGAAAACTAAAACATCATAGTCTTCGGCTTTTTCTCCAAATGCAAACATATCCACCCCACCACTGTGTCTATTAAAGATTGTGATTGTAACACAATCATGAATATGGAAGGGTAAGTGAATGTGGTGCCGATGGCCAGAGTCGAACTGGCACGAGCGTAGCTCACTACCCCCTCAAGGTAGCGCGTCTACCAATTCCGCCACATCGGCAATAAAGTTTAGAACTTACTCGTTGGGAATGTCGTTAATTTTGGTATCGATCATAGGTACATCAGATAGCATAACTGGCTCTGGCTCTATCACCACCTGATCCATGACACTTTGTGGCACATCTGTTGCGCTTGTTTCGTTAGTTGCTAAATAAGCCAGTGTTAGACTGGTTAGAAAGAAACCTGTGGCAACACCGGCTGTTAATTTATAAATAAAGGAATTTGCGCCTCGAGAACCAAACACAGAGCCAGAAGATCCAGCACCAAAAGCAGCACCTGCATCAGCGCCTTTGCCATGTTGCATTAAGATTAATGCAACCAAGCCTAGTGCCAACAGTACATGAATAATAAGAACAACTTGAAATGACATAATAATTAACCTGCTTTACAAATGTGTAAGAAATCGTCAGATTTTAATGATGCACCACCGATTAAACCACCATCAATATCTTCACAACCAATCAACTCTTCAGCGTTAACAGGGTTCATGCTACCGCCATATAAAATAGGGGTTGTCTGTGCAATATCACTATCGTGCTCTGCCAATAAACTACGAATAAAAGCGTGTGTATCTTGTGCTTGTTGTGGTGTAGCCGTAACACCCGTGCCAATCGCCCAAACTGGTTCATAGGCCACAATAATGTTTTTAAATGCCTCAATACCAACACGATCAATAACCGCCTTGATTTGACGAGCAACAACCGTTTCCGTATTGCCAGACTCTCTTTCTTCTAATAATTCGCCAATACAAAATAAAGGAGTTAAGCCGTTGTCTAACGCAACTTGTACTTTTTCAGCCACAATTTCATCCGTCTCGCCGTATAGGCTTCTACGCTCAGAGTGCCCAACAATCACGTACTCTACACCAAAGTCTTTAATCATGTCTGCGCTCACTTCACCGGTGAAAGCGCCTGAGGCATTGACATTAAGGTTTTGCGCGCCAACATGTAGTTGCGAATGTGTGGTTAAAGCCTCGGCTTGAGACAAATAAGGAGAAGGCGCACAGATAATAACTTTTGATTTAACATCGGCCATGCCTGAAAGAATACCCATGACTAAAGTGTTTACCGCTTCTTTTGAGGCATTCATTTTCCAGTTGCCCGCAACGATTGTCTGACGCATAATAATTATTTACTATAAAAAAAGGGGCAATGTTACGCTATTTAACGATAAAAATCAATCCCACAAAGGGTTTTAGTGCGAGGATTTCGAGCCAAAATAAAGCGCCAAAGAAACCATTAAAATTCCCAATGAAAAATACACTAAATCAAGCGCATCCGTAAAGCTCATAGATAGCGACACCTCGAAAAAGGTCACTACTAAAATCATTAAGATTACTTTAGCCAGTTTTGACTTAAGGTCGTCTAAAGAATTAATCACCAACACTTTGGATGACTGGCCGCTTTTTTTAGCTTCATCAATGTCACTAATAAACAGCTCGTATAAGCCCAAGGAAAAAATCATCAAAATAGTGGCCAATAAAAACCCGTCAATCGCACCAACTGTGTGTGCCACCATTTCAATTTTTAATAACTTTCTTTCTTCACCAGAGGCGCTAATATACTCCCCCGAATGTGACAATAAACTAATCACATCTATTGCAGTAATTGCAAACAAAAGTAATGACAACAACACTGATGCTACAACAGCCACCAAAACCATATGGCGAGAGTTCCATAATAGCTTCTCAAAGTACTTTTCAATTGACCCCATTTTGTATAACTCCTGTGCAAAAACTAAAGCTTTAGTATATCATTATTAATTTTAATTTAAACCCAATCTTAGGGTGAATCACCTTAACAATACCGAGCTACGTTTTATGTCAAAAACCTGGGCAAAATGCCTTAACACCTTAAAAGACACACTGCCTTTAGCAATTTTTAGCGTCTGGGTGCAACCCTTAAAGGCTCTTGAGGATGAGTCCAACCTTACATTGTTGGCACCAAGCACCTCAGTAAAAAATTACGTCAACAAAAATTTAAAACAAGAAATTAAAAACGTTGTTGCTCAACATAATAAAAATGTACAAATCTACATTGGTGTTGCAACACAGCCTGATGAACCAATTAAAACAGCAAGGCTACATAACACACCTTTATCTTCTGAATATATATTTGACAACTTGGTGCTGGGCAGTGCCAATCAAATCGCCTATAGTGCCGCCCAACAAATTGCCGAAAATATCAAATCATCTCTTTACAATCCTTTTATTATTTACGGCGGCTCTGGCCTAGGGAAAACACACCTTATGCAGGCAGCCGGACACTTGGCTAAAGAAAAAGACCCAAACATAAAGATAATTTATGTGCCACTCATGGATTTCGTTAGAAATATTACTACCAGCCTGCGTCACAATACCATTGAAGACATTAAGCTACACTATCAATCAGCCGACTTGTTGCTGGTTGACGATATTCACTTAATTGCAAAAAAAGAAAAGTCCCAAGAAGAATTTTTTCATATTTTTAACTTTTTATTTAGCACTAAAAAACAAATTATCTTTACCTGTGACCAACCGCCTAAAAACATTAAACACGTTGAAGAAAGATTAAAAACAAGGTTTTCTCAAGGGCTAACACTAGAATTAGCCCCTCCCGAGTTAGAAATGCGCGCCGCAATCTTACTAAAGAAAGCGCATAACGAAAAAATTAATATCGACCTAACAGAGGACACCGCCTTATTTATTGCTGGACACATAACCTCTAATGTTAGAGACTTGGAAGGGGCGTTACTTAAACTTAAGGCTTTTGTTGACTTCTCTAAAATTGACCATTCCTTCATCTCTAAAGAGGTTGTGGAAAGTGCGCTAGGCGACTTAATCAAGCCTCAAATTAAAAATATTGATATTAACGACATACAAAAAGAAACGGCCAAACATTACGCCATCACTGTTTCAGATCTGATTTCAAAAAGTAGAAAACAACACACCGTTTTAGCTAGACAAATGGCTGTTTTTATCTCGCACGAACTCACAACCTTATCTTTAACAAGGATTGGAAAACATTTTGGAAACAGGGATCATTCCACCGTTTTACACAGTATTGATAAAATAGAAAAAAAGATGCTAGAAGAGGCGTCAACAAAGAATGATTACGATTTAATTAAACTCAAATTAGCTAACTTATAAACACTATACACAACCGATTATCCACCCCATTGTCGATAACTTTAACAACTTAACAAATCCACAGAAATTATAAACATAACACCTTGGTTTTTACATAAAATAGTTAACTAGTATCCACAACTTAACAAACTGTTTTTTAAAGAAAAAAATTAGTTATTAACAAAAAAAACACCCCCTAATAATAATAATAATTATTTAATAAAAGGATTTTTTGATGAACACACAACTTACCGTTAGAGAATTACTAGAACCATTACAAACAGTTATTGGTGTTGTTGAAAAAAAACAAACACTTCCTATTCTTTCACATGTTCTAATTCAATTAAAAAATAATCAATTAACGTTAACCACTACCGATATGGAAATTGAGCTACGTGCTTCACATCCTGTCAATACCCAAGAAGAGATTAGCTTTACAATTTACGCTAAAGATTTAATTGATATTATTAGAAAATTACCAGAAGAAACAATTATTCAATTTATTATTGAAGAATCAAAAATCTATATTAAAACCAACAACAATTCATTTGAACTTAATACTTTTAATCATCAAGATTTCCCGTCATTACCAAAAATTGAAAATTCTGATGTTATTAGAGTTAAACGTAACGCACTAAAAGAATTAATTGAAAACACTTCTTTTTCAATGGGTAATCAAGATATTAGAGCTTATTTAAACGGTTTATATTTCGAAGTTGATCAAGATAATATTACTGTGGTTGCAACTGATGGTCATCGTTTATCTATTGGTGAAATCAAGCAAAGTAATAATTTAGATAAAAAGAAAACAGTTATCTTGCCAAGAAAAGCGGTTTTAGAATTAACCAAATTACTTAACAAAAATGAACACGATGAAGTTGATATCCATCTTTCAGAAAACTATTTTTATTTAGTTAGTGACAATACAACGATTATTAGCAGATTAATTGATGGTAATTTTCCAAATTACGCACAGGTTATCCCAACTGACCATGAAAATACCATTGTAATTGATCGACAAGACTTTTTAAACAGTTTGCAGCAAGCCTCTATCTTTGTTGAAGAGCGCACCAAAGGTGTTAAGTTAGCCTTTAAAGATTCGCAACTTAATATTTTTTCACACTCGGAAAGAGGTCAAGCAAAAACTAAAATTTCGATAAAGAATTTCGATAAAGAAATAGAAATAGCTTTTAATATTCACTATTTAATTTCTATTTTAGAAAAACTCACCACTGACGAAATTAACATGGTGGTGCCTGGTGGAGAGAATCAATCTTGTTTGTTAAGTAGTATTGGTGATGAAACATATCAATATGTTGTTATGCCAATGCGAATCTAATCTTATTGATGTTTAGGTCTTTGTATGGCTGTTATCAGTAAACTCTCTATTAATCACTTTCGTAATTTAGAGTCTCAATACATTACCCCTTCTGAAGAAATTAATTTATTTGTTGCTAATAACGCCCAAGGGAAAACCAACTTAATAGAGGCTATTTATTATTTGGGCCACAACCGTTCTTTTAAAACAAAAACCATTAAAGAGGTAATCCACTTCGATCACCAATCATTCCAACTAAACGCTCAAATTGACAACAATAGAATAAAGCTTGAAAAAACAAAAAACAAAAACACCATTACTATTAATCAACAACGTATTAGTAACACCAGTCAATTAAGTCAAATATTACCCATTCAGATTATCACTCCAGACAAAGGTTTTGTTGTTAACGGTACACCAAAAAATAAACGCTCTTATTTGGATTGGGGAGTGTTTCACGTGAAACCAAGCTCTGTTAAGGCCTTTAAAACCTACAATAAAGTCTTAAAAAACATTAACACCTTATTGGTTAGAAATAAAATAGATGAGTTAGATTTTTGGTTTTTAGCATTGGCAGAAGCGGCAGCAAAAATTAACCAAAACCGAATTAAGTATTTACAACAATTAAAGCAAACCGTATTTTCTGATTCGTCAGAATTACTATCAACTTTGATAAATCCGTTGGATCAGTTTGATTATCAATTTTCTTCTGGCTGGCCAAAAGAGGTTGATGAAACTAACCAACAAAGTATTTATAGCTACTTAAGCAATAACACTCATCATTTGTTAAAAGTTAAACACCTTAATTACGGATCACACAAAGCCAGTATTCGTTTTTCATTAAATAACAAAAATGAGTGTTTTTTATCAAGAGGTGAACAGAAAACTCTGTCTATTATTTTTTGGTTAACACAGGTTTTATTATTGGTTAATTTAAAGACAAAGCCCGTGGTGTTGATTGATGATCTTTCTTCAGAGTTAGACAATAAAAAAATCAATGTTATTTTGCAATATCTTAAAGCGCTAAAAGTACAAACATTCATGACAGATATTGGTCATAATTTGGACGTTATCAAAAGTATTAATCCCCGTATTTTTCAGATTGATAATGGTGTGATTAAAGTCAAAGATTAGAGGGTTTAATAAATCCTAACAATTCTTTTGTATCCCTTTAAAAACAATAGAATCCAAGTGAATTAAAAATTAAAAAAAACACAGATGAAAAGCCGATAATTGTGAGGGTCATGGTATAATAAATTTATTTTTTTCAAGCGCCTATGTCTGAAGATCAAACCCAAGAATATCAAGCTTCTAATATTAAAGTTTTAAAAGGTTTAGACGCGGTTAGAAAACGCCCTGGAATGTACATCGGTGACACTGATGATGGTACGGGTTTACACCACATGGTGTTTGAGGTGGTTGATAACGCAATTGACGAGGCGTTAGCGGGTCATTGTTCTAAAATCAAAATCACCATCCATGAAGATGATTCAGTATCAGTTACCGATGACGGTCGAGGTATTCCAGTTGATATTCACCCAGAAGAAGGGATTTCTGCTGCCGAAGTAATTATGACCATTCTTCATGCGGGTGGTAAGTTTGATGACAACTCTTATAAAGTTTCCGGTGGTTTGCATGGTGTAGGTGTGTCAGTAGTAAATGCACTGTCTGAAACCGTACATCTAACCGTACATCGTCATGGTGAAATCCACGAACAAATTTACAAAATGGGTGTGCCTGTTGAGCCAATTAAGGCAACTGGAAAAACTGACGGCACCGGTACCACGATCCACTTTAAGCCAAGCGCTGATGTTTTTGCTATTACTGAATTCAAATACGACATATTAGCTAATCGTGTCCGTGAATTATCTTTTTTAAATTCAGGTGTCCATATTGAAATTGAAGAGTTATCAACACAGCGTAAAGATATCTTTAAATACGAAGGCGGCATTACAGCGTTTGTTGAGCATTTAAACAAATCTAAAAACCCAATTCATAATGACATTATTTCAATCTCAGCTGAACGTGATGATATTGTAATTGACGTTGCCTTACAGTGGAGTGACTCTTACCAAGAAAGCATTTATTGTTTCACAAATAATATTCCGCAACGAGATGGCGGAGCACACATGGCGGGTTTTAGAGGTGCGCTAACTCGAACACTTAATAATTATATTGATAATTCAGGCATGGCTAAGAAAGAGAAAGCCGCCATTACAGGAGAGGACACTCGTGAAGGATTGACCGCCATTATTTCGGTTAAGGTTCCTGATCCTAAATTCTCATCACAAACTAAAGACAAACTGGTTTCTAGTGAGGTTCGTGCACCAGTAGAATCTGCACTGAATGAAAAACTCGGTGAGTATTTATTAGAAAATCCGAGCGAGGCAAAAATCATTGTCGGTAAGATTTTAGACGCTTCGCGTGCTCGCGATGCAGCGCGAAAAGCCAGAGAGATGACCCGTCGTAAGGGTGCACTTGATATCGCCGGCCTACCGGGAAAATTGAGCGATTGCCAAACCAAAGATCCAGCTGAATCAGAAATCTTCCTAGTGGAGGGTGACTCTGCGGGTGGTTCTGCCAAACAAGGCCGTGATCGACGTACTCAGGCGATTTTGCCGCTTAAAGGTAAAATCTTGAATGTTGAGAAAGCCAGGTTTGAAAAAATGCTCTCTTCTGTTGAGGTGGGCACTTTGATTACCGCGCTTGGTTGTGGTATTGGCAAAGAAGAGTACGATATCGAAAAACTACGTTATCACAAAATTGTGATCATGACGGATGCTGATGTAGATGGTGCACATATTCGCACCTTGTTACTTACTTTCTTCTATCGTTATTTGCCAGAATTAATAGAAAATGGTTATTTATATATTGCACAACCACCACTATACAAAATTAAAAAAGGCAAACAAGAACGTTATTTGAAGGACGATCAAGAATTAGACGACTATTTAATGCAAGAAGCGGTAAATGATGCACACTTGTATGCAAATGCTTCAGCACCTGCTATTTCGGGTGTGGCTCTAGAAACTGCGGTTAAAGATTATTATAAAATTAACTCAATCGTTGAGCGTTTATCTAAAAAGTTTAATTTGGCATTGATGCAAGCTGTTGCTAGATCAGCACCACTGATTGACTTAGAAGACACTAAAAAAACCAAAGCCTGGTGTGCACAAATACAGCAACTTTTAGCGCAAGATCTGACACCAGCACAAAAGCACGTCATTATTTTTAATGATAAAACCCAACAGATTGAGCACACCCTGTCAGTGTATGGTGTTGATACCGATACTGATTTTTTAGGCGAAGCTTTTTTTAATTCTGATGATTATAAAACCATTACAAAATTCTCAGAAGCCATTGAGAGCGTCTTTAGTGAAGAGTCTTTTGTTGAGAAAAAAGGCAAAGAAATTAAAGCAAAAAACTTTGCCCAGGTGGTTAAATTTTTGATGGATGATGCAAAAAAAGGCCAGAGCTTCCAGCGCTATAAAGGCTTAGGCGAGATGAACCCGGAACAACTCTGGGAGACCACTATGGATGCAGAAAACCGGATTTTACTTAAAGTAAAGATTGAAGATGCTATTGTTGCAGATGAAGTATTCTCAACCTTAATGGGCGATGAAGTAGAGCCAAGAAGAAACTTTATTGAAAAAAATGCGCTCTCGGTCGATAACCTAGATTTTTAACGTATTATTATTTAACAAGGAGTTACATTATGTCAACAAAACACCCCGTCGTTTCAGTTACCGGCTCATCAGGTGCAGGCACAACTTTCGTAAAAAAAGCATTTGAGAAAATTTTCGACCAGAAAAATCTTAACGTTTGTGTTGTAGAGGGCGATAGCTTTCACAAGTATGAACGTGCCGACATGAAGGTTGAAGTTGAAAAATCACGCAAAGCGGGTAAAGTACTAACGCATTTTGCAGAGAACGCCAACCATTTTGATAAATTAGAGGCGTTGTTTAAGCAGTATGGTGAAGATGGCACAGGTCAAAAGCGTTATTACATTCACTCGGATGAAGAGGCAGTTGAGCACAATGCACGCTTAGGTACTGACCTTAATCCTGGCCAATTCACCCCTTGGGAAGATATTGAGGTTGATACCGATATCATGTTTTATGAAGGGCTTCATGGCGGTGTAAAAACTGATAACGCTGATGTTGCAGGTCAAGTTGATTTATTGGTCGGTGTGGTGCCAGCGGTTAATATTGAGTGGATTCAAAAAATCCACAGAGACACTTCTGAGCGTCCTTATACGCCGGAGCAAGTGACTGAAATCATCTTAGATCGCATGCAAGATTATGTTGAATTTATCACACCACAATTTGAGAACACACACATTAATTTCCATCGTATTCCTTTGGTGGATACTTCTAACCCGTTTAGCGGTCAAGCAGTGCCTGCGCCGGAGGATTCTTTAGTGGTTACCAGTGTGCGTATTGCTGGTGTTGATCTTCAAGCGGTTGCAGACAAGCTGCCTTCGGAAGCAATGGCATTTTTACAAAATGACACTACGTTAGTTTACAAGGGTAGCTTTATGGTGGATGTGATGGATATTATGTTGACGCCAATTATTGATGGGCTAATGGCCAATAAGTAAATCATATTTTTTAAGCCTTGTTAATTTCTGCAAGATTTTTGCAGGGGTTAACAAGGTTTTTTATTGAGGAAAAATCATGCAAGAACAACCAAAAACACCTAAAGCCCCAAGTTTTTTAGAATTTTTTGTTTACTGGCTAAAGCTGGGTTTTATTAGTTTTGGTGGTCCTGCTGGGCAAATATCGATGATGCATCAAGAACTGGTAGAAAAGCGTCGTTGGATTTCTGAGCATCGTTTTTTGCATGCATTGAATTACACCATGGTGTTGCCAGGCCCTGAAGCACAACAATTAGCGACTTATATTGGTTGGCTAATGTTTGGTGTTAGAGGCGGCATTGTTGCTGGCGTATTGTTTGTCCTGCCTTCCTTGTTTATTTTGAGTGCTTTGACCTGGGTTTACTTAACCTATGGTGATGTGAGTGCGGTAACAGGTATTTTGTATGGCATTAAACCGGCAGTGACCGCCATTGTTTTGTTTGCCGCTTATCGTATTGGTTCTAAAGCTTTGTCGAATAATATATTGAGGGCAATAGCGGTGGCGGCCTTTATTGCGATTTTTGCACTTAAAATTCCCTTTCCTTATATTGTTTTGAGTGCGGCACTGGTTGGCTTTTTAGGGGCAAAATTTTCACCAGATACCTTTAAAATGGGTGCGCATCATGGTGATGGTGAAACGGGCTATGGCCCTGCATTAATTGATGACAACACGCCTGTACCTGATCACGCTAAATTTAAATGGTCTCGTCTGATTAGTTTTGCAGTGGTCGGTATAGGTATTGGCATATCGGTAATGAGCTTGCTGAGCGATCCGGTGTTACATGATATGGGCGAGTTTTTTACTAAGGCAGCCATGGTAACTTTTGGTGGTGCTTATGCAGTACTGCCTTATATTTATCAAGGCGGTGTTGATCAATATGCCTGGTTAACGAGCACGCAGATGATGGACGGTTTAGCGCTGGGTGAAACCACACCAGGACCGCTAATCATGGTGGTGGCCTTTGTGGGTTTTGTCGGTGCGTGGACTAAGGAAATTTTTGGTCCCGATGCTTTATTATTAGCGGGATTTGCTGGTGCGTCAGTTGCCACGTTGTTTACTTTCTTACCGTCATTTTTGTTTATCTTTTTAGGTGGGCCAGGGGTGGAGGCAACCAGAGGGGATCTTAAGTTTAGCGCACCACTTTCGGCAGTGACTGCTGCTGTGGTGGGTGTGATTATCAATCTAGCGGTATTTTTTGCTAAAAATGTTTTATGGCCAAATGGAGCTGATTTAGATTGGGTGGCCACTTTGATTGGTGTTGCAGCTTTCGTTGCTTTGTTTCGATTTAAAATCGGTATTATGAGTGTGATTGCTGCTTGCGCAGTTATTGGTTTGACGTTAACCGTATTGGTTTGAATGAATTAATCGTTGTATACTATTGTTATGAAAGTAACAATACGTGCAACCATTAGTTGTCCCTATTGCGGACATAAGCACCAAGAGGCGATGCCAAGCGATCATTGTTTGTATTTTTATCGTTGCACGGCGTGTGACAAAACCTTAAAACCAAAAAAAGGCGATTGCTGTGTATTTTGTTCGTATGCTGATCATCCTTGCCCGCCAAAGCAAACAGAGCGACCTATTTAACGACGATATTAACCAGTTTGTTTGGTACCACAATTACCTTGACCACGTTTTTCCCTTCAGTAAATTTAGCAACATTTTCATCGGTCAACGCCTGAGATTCTACTTGGGCTTTGTCCATATCGGCGCTTAGCATAAGCTTTGCTCGTAATTTACCATTCACTTGTACAACGATTTGCACCTCATCTTGTACTAGCGCTGTTTCATCAACCTTCGGCCAAGCCTCGTTAATAATGGCGGCCTCGTTGCCCAGTGCGTTCCATAAATAATGGCAAATATGCGGTGTGATTGGGCTGAGTGATTTAAGGGTTATATCAATAGACTCCCTACGTACAGCCATCGATTGCTCGTCAGTGGCTGTGAATTTAGCCAAGGCATTGCTAAGCTCCATTAGGGCAGCAATTGCCGTGTTGAAGGAGTGCCTACGTGACATATCGTCTGTAATCTTACTTAAGGTTTGATGGGTTTTTTGGCGTATATCTTTTTGCGCCTTGGTAAGTGTGTCAATGTTTAAGCTAGCAACAGTATGCGATTGAGCCTCTGAAATAAAATTTGAGACTAAGCGATATATTTTATTAACAAAACGATAAGAACCTTCTAGGCCTGAATCACTCCATTCTAGATCTTGTGTTGGTGGTGCGGCAAACAAAATAAACAGACGGACCGTATCAGCACCATATTTGGCAATCATTTCTTGAGGGTCAACTGTATTGCCTTTTGACTTGCTCATTTTGGCACCATCTTTAAGCACCATGCCTTGTGTGAGTAGGTTTTTAAAAGGCTCGTTATATTTTATTAAACCTTCATCGCGCAATAGTTTGTTAAAGAATCGAGCATACAATAAGTGTAGAATTGCATGCTCAATGCCACCAATATACTGATCAACACCGCCGTTCGCTAGCCAATAGTCAGCGCGATCATCAAGCATAGCTGTTTCGTTGTCTTTGCTGGCATAACGGGCAAAGTACCAAGAAGATTCAAAAAAAGTATCAAACGTATCAGTTTCACGTTCAGCCTTGCCGCCACAGTTTGGGCAGTTAGTCTCGTAAAATTCTGGCATTTTTTTAATGGGTGATCCACCAGCATCGTCAAACTCAACATCCTCAGGTAGCTTAATAGGTAAGTCAGCTTCTGGTACAGCAACTGAGCCACAACTTGGACAATTGACAATTGGAATTGGGCAGCCCCAGTAACGTTGACGTGAAACACCCCAGTCACGCAAACGGAAGTTAGTCTTTTTCTCGCCCAAGTTATTGTTGGTTAATGTGCTTGCAATCGCTTCAAACGCTTTATTGAAATCCATTCCATCAAATTCACCTGAGTTAAACAGAATGCCTTTGGTGGTAGTTGCACTTTTATCGATACTCTCTTTTTCATTAACAACCTGTTTGATTTCAATGCCATATTTCTTAGCAAAATCGTAGTCACGTTCATCATGTGCAGGCACGCTCATGACTGCACCCGTACCATAGCCCATGAGTACAAAGTTGGCGATCCAGATTGGTATGGCTTCGCCGGTGATTGGGTGTGCGCATTTCAACCCTGAATCAATGCCTTTCTTTTCCATGGTCTCCATGGCGGCCTCTGTGGTTTCCATGGTCTTGCATTCTTCAATAAAGGCCTGCACATCGGTATTATTTTTTCCTGCTTCGAGCGCTAAAGTGTGTTCGGCAGCAACGGCTAAATAAGTAACACCCATGAGCGTGTCTGGGCGTGTGGTGTAGACTCTGAGTGCGTCGTTATCGTCTCGAGTGAAGTCAATTTCCAGGCCAACGGATTTTCCAATCCAGTTTTTTTGCATGGTTTTTACCGCTTCTGGCCAACCATCAAGCTCATCTAGCGAGCTGAGTAGCTCGTCTGCGTAATCCGTAATACGCATAAACCATTGCGAGATTTCTTTTTTCTCAATCAGTGCGTCTGAGCGCCAACCACGCCCGTCAATTACTTGCTCGTTGGCCAACACGGTTTGGTCAACCGGATCCCAATTGACAATGGCGTTTTTCTTATAAACCAAGCCTTTTTTAAATAATTTAACAAAAAGCCACTGCTCCCAGCGATAGTATTTTGGATGACAGGTGGCAATTTCACGCGACCAATCGTAACCAAAGCCTAGCTCAATCAACTGGTTTTTCATGTAGTTGATGTTTTCATAGGTCCATTTAGCGGGGGCAACTTTATTTTTTAAGGCGGCGTTTTCTGCCGGCAGGCCAAACGCATCCCAGCCAATCGGTTGCATAACGTTTTTTCCCTGCATTTTCTGATAACGAGAAATAACATCGCCAATACTGTAATTGCGTACATGGCCCATGTGTAGGCGTCCCGAAGGGTAGGGAAACATCGATAGGCAATAAAATTTTTCTTTGTCATTGTCTTCAACAACTTCAAAAGATTGATTGTCTAGCCAATATTGTTGCGCTTGCTGCTCAATGGCTTGAGCATTGTATTCTGAATTCATAAGAGTTTTATTTATTTATCTGTATCGATGTCACACTGTGATATTGCTGAATTAAGCGTTAAGGTGCCAACCAGTTCGTCAATGCTGTTTAGTTTGTTGTCAATTAGGTATTGACTAATGCCATCATTAATTTTATTGCACACCAGTGGGTCGTAAAACAGTGAAGTGCCAATACCAACTGTTGCACTACCAGCAATGATAAATTCTAGTGCGTCATTAACCGTGGTGATACCACCTTGACCAATAATGGGCACATTGTGGTGTTTACTCACTTGATAGACCTGGTGTACTTTTAATAATGCAATCGGCTTAATAGCCGGACCTGACAAGCCGCCTTGGTTGTTGCCAATAATAGGCTTGCGAGACTGGGTGTCAATGGCCATGCCCATTAGTGTGTTGATAACGGCGAGACCATCAGTGCCCGCATCAATACAGCGTTGCGCGCTATGGGCAATGTCAGTTTGATTGGGTGAGAGCTTGGTAATTAGTGGTTTGGTGGTATTTTTACGGCAAAGTTCAACCACGCGGTAGGACATGTCAGGATCATTGCCAAAAGCAACACCACCCTCTTTAACATTCGGACACGAGATATTGATTTCAATAGCATCAATATCAGTGTCATCAAAACGTTTGGCGATTTCCCCATATTCTTCAACCGAAGAGCCAGAAATATTGATAATAAACCGAGTTTCAGTTTTGTCTAGATTTGGCATAATGTCGTTAATCACCACATCGGTGCCCGGATTTTGCAAACCAATGGCGTTAATCATACCACTAGGGGTTTCTGTAACTCTATGTGGAATATTGCCAAGACGGGGCTCTAAGGTGGTTCCTTTGAGACAAATGGCACCAACATCAGCGTTAGAAAAACCCTGGATACGGGTGTATTCTTCACCAAACCCAACACAACCAGAAAGTAAAACAATCGGCGAGTCTAGTGACATTCCACAGAATTTAGTTTTCAAGTTGTTATGCATGGGTAGTATTATACATTTTTGCTGTTAAAATTATTAACCATGAAGGGATTGTTTATTAGTGGTAGCGGGACCGATGTTGGTAAAACATTTATTGCCAGCCACCTTATTCGAGCGTTGAGCTCTAATCACTGTGTTGTGGCGAGAAAGCCCATCGAAAGTGATTGTATAAAGACCCCGCAAGGCTTAACACCAAAAGATGCGGTTTTGTTGAACGATGCTTGTACTAATTCCGAGCCCATTGAGGATGTTTGTAATTATCGATTTGAGGCTTGTGTAAGCGGTGAAAAAGCAAGTATAGACCAAGGTGTTGAAGTCACACTAGAAGACTTGGTTGCTGCATCGCACCCGGCTAATGCAGCCGATTTTGTTGTTGTTGAGGGTGCGGGTGGGTTGTATTCTCCAATTGCGGCGCACCTGCTTAATGTCGATTTGGCAGCCGCGCTTGGGTTGCCCGCGGTGATTGTGGTTAAAGATGAATTGGGTGCAATTAATCAGGCGTTGCTAAGCTTACGCGCAGCCAAGGCACACAATCTTAATGTAATAATGCTGGTTTTAAATCAAATGAGCGTGAACAATCTAGACAATGCGCAAGCGATTCAAGCTTACACAAGCACCAAGGTGGTAGTCTTTCATGAAGACAATCAAGACGAGTTTGCTAAAATAGCGCTTGCGTTAGTCGAGCAAAGTTAGGTTGGGTTTTTGCTCGTTGTTTTGATCTGCGATTTGAGCTTCTACTTCGAAGAACATGCCTTCGCCATTTTCACCTGCATAGATGGTTAATATGGCGCTAGTAGGCACAGTAATCGTTTGAGTTTTTCCATCAAAGCGCGCTTTAAATGAGACGGTTTCGTTGCTGATTACCAAGGCACTGGTTGCTTCGCTGGCAATGTTAAGCACAATCTTTCCTTGCTGAATATAAGGGTTAGGAACAACAACCCCCGCCTTTGAGCAGTCAACCAGGATGTGTGGCGTTAGCCCAGAATCCTCCATCCATTGATGATAGGCTCGAATCAAATAAGGCGCTACCGAGACTGTTGCCATAAGATTTAGGCGTTGTATTCTTTCTCGCAGTCAGTCAGGCTTTGTTTAAAGCTGTCTTTGCTAAACAGTCGTTTAGCGTAGTCGTGAATTGGTTTCGCTTTAGCGCCTAAGTCAATGTTGAGTTTTTTAAGACGCCATAATAATGGTGCCAAACAAGCGTCAACAATGGTCATGACATCACTCTTAAAATAAGGCTGGTAAGCAAACAAAGGAATAAGCTCGATCAAGTTGCTTGATAGAATCTTACGCGCTTCGTTGGCTTCTTTTTTACTGCCAGTTTGGATGGTATTAACCAACTCATACCAACAGCCAGTAGAGCGAGTAAATCTAAATATTAACAGGCGCTTTTCTGCTTTTTCGATAGGGTCAACAGGTAACAAAGGCGGAAACGGAAAGCGTTCATCTAAGTATTCAGTAATGACAGACAAGTCATACAGCACCATACCACGATCAAACAAAGTTGGCAAAGTTTGACAAGGGTTGAGCTCTAAAATCTCTTCAGGCATTTGATCAATTTTTAAGTTCACCACCTCTCTTTCAATGTTTTTTTCTGCCATGATGAAACGCACTGCATGTGATTCCATTTCCTCGGCAGAGGCGTAAAGTGTGGTTGAAGCTGGATTGGGTTTGGTTAGCATAGTCATTATCCTTAAAAAATAAAAAACAGCACTCCTTTAAAAGAGGTGCTGTTAAATGTGTTAACTAATTGTATCAGAAATTAATGATTGATTAGTCTTTAGCACGCCATTTGCCATATTTCACATCTTTCCAGTATTCTTTTTTCAATAAATAAGAAAGGATGAATAAAACAAATAAGAAGGCCAATACTTTGTAACCAAGGTCAACACGTACTAGCTTAGCAGGCTCACCAACATAATCTAAGAAGTTAGTGATATCTCTAACGTCTTGATCAAAATCTTCTGCTGATTTGTTTTGCTTAAGCTCCCACAAAACATCTGGCATAGAGGCGTTAACTAAGATTTTGTTGTTAACACCAAACGGGCGAGATTCATCCTTGTAAAAACTGCGTAAGTAAGTGTAAACCCAATCTACGCCTTTAGAGCGAGAGACTAACGACAAGTCTGGTGGTGTTGTGCCAAACCACTGTATCGCACCTTTGTCAGACATTGAAGAGGTAACTTTGTCACCAATTTTTTCACCATTAAACATTAGGTTTTTTTCAACATCAGCATCAGAAATGCCTAAATCTTTACCAATACGGTTATAACGCATGAATGCGATTGAGTGGCAACCAGAACAATAATTCATAAACAGCTTGGCACCATTTTGAAGTGATTTTTGGTCGTTTATATCTGTATTGGCGTGGTCTAGTGCACCACCACCAGCAGCTATTACGCTAAATGAGAGTGTTAAGCCAGCTAAAACAGAGGTTGTTGTTTTTAATAATTTTTTCATTTTATTTCTCCGTTACTCGTGCAGGCACTTCTTTGGTCTTGCCAATTGAGGTAAACCATGGCATCAAGATAAAGAAGCCGAAGTAAGCTGCTGTAAAGATTCTAGCCAATAGCGCGTTAAGCTCTGTTACTGGCTGCATACCTAACCAGCCAAGCACAATAAAGCTTACTACAAAGATGCCTAAGGCTACTTTATAAGGCCACGAGCGGTAGCGGATTGACTTCACTTTTGAGCGATCTAACCACGGCAGTGCTAATAAAATTAACAAGGCTGCGAACATGCCAACCACGCCTGGGAACTGCGACCCAAACATTGGTGGAATCGCTCTTAACACTGAGTAAAACGGCGTTAAGTACCAAAGCGGTGCAATATGGTCAGGGGTTTTAAGTGGGTTAGCTTCAATAAAGTTTGCATGCTCTAAGAAGTAGCCGTTCATTGCTGGCGCAAAGAACACCACTGCCGAGAAAAGCATTAAGAATACCACCACACCAACAATGTCTTTCACACTGTAGTATGGGTGGAACGGAATGCCATCTTTAGGAATGCCGTCTTTGTCTTTATTTTTCTTAATCTCAACGCCGTCTGGGTTATTTGAGCCTACGGTGTGTAGGGCAACAATATGCAAGAAGACTAACACGACTAAGATTAGTGGTAATGCAATAACATGCAATGAGAAGAAGCGGTTCAGTGCAGGATCACCTACAGCGTAATCACCCAGGATCCATGTTAATAGTTCAGGACCAATAAAGGGAACTGAGCCAAATAAAGAGATAATTACTTGCGCACCCCAGTAAGACATTTGACCCCATGGCAATACATAACCCATGAAGGCCTCTGCCATTAGTGCAATGTAAAGCACCATACCTAGAATCCAGATGAGTTCACGCGGCGCCTTATAAGAGCCGTATAACAAGCCACGATACATATGCAAGTAGATCACAATGAAGAATGCTGATGCACCTGTTGAGTGCAAGTAGCGAATCAACCAGCCCCAGTCTACATCACGCATGATGTATTCAACGGATGCAAACGCATTGGCTGCGTCTGGCTTAAAGTGCATGGTTAAGAAGATACCCGTAACGATTTGCATGACCAATACTAGCATTGCTAATGAGCCAAAGAAATACCAGAAGTTAAAGTTTCTAGGGGTGTAGTACTCGGCTAAGTGTTCATTCCAAACCTTGGTTAGTGGAAATCTTTGATCGATCCAGCTTTTATTGTTATCCATGGTTTTCTCCTAAGATGCTTTTGGGTCAACACCAATTCGAATCAACGAATCAGACACAAAATGATATGGTGGTATGATTAAGTTAGTTGGTGCTGGAGCGCCTGAATAAACACGGCCAGCCAGGTCAAACTTCGAGCCATGACATGGACAGTAGAAACCACCCTTCCATGCGTCGCCACCTAAATCTGCCGCGCCTAATTCTGGTCGGTAGGTTGGTGAACAGCCTAGGTGTGTACAAACACCAACAATAACCGCAACCTCTGCTTTAATTGAACGGTACGTGTTTTTAGCATAAATAGGCTGTTGATCTTCTTCGTTATTAGGGTCTGTTAACTCGGCGTCTAACGTTTTTAAGTTAGCAATAACAGAAGAGTCACGTTTGAAAATCCAAACCGGTTTTTTGCGCCAAAGCACGCGAACCAGCTGCCCTGATTCTAATTTGCTAATATCAACATCAACGGGTGCACCGGCTGCTTTTGCTCTTGCTGAAGGCATCCATGATGCTAAAAACGGCCATGCTACAAAGCCAACGCCGACGGCACCAACTACGCTTGTTGCGTTAGTTAGAAAACGTCTTTTCTTAAGGTCTATTTCTTGTCCTGACATAAGGTTACTGTCCTTTGTGTGTGAATATGTTTAAATAAAAACCCAATAATTATAATGTATATCAGCTTTATATAATAGTTAATTCTTCTAATATTCTGTCAAATCAACTTTGATGATGATTTTTTGGACACTTGATAAGGTGTCTAAATTTTTGAGAATATCCAGCAAAGCGTCCTGTTGTTTTTGGGCTCGAAAGGCCACCGCCTGATTGTGCGTAACAAACGTAGCTGTGTTGTCTTTTAGAGCGCACAAGGATAATGTTTTAAAGGCCTTAGGCAGTAGCGTTGACAGTTGGTCGTTCAGCTGATTAAACATTTTGGCCTGGGCAAATAAAACGCCCAACTTGCCTTTGGGTGTGTAGTTTGACAGATTGGTCGTGTTATTTTTTTCCGAAGACATGAGTTATTGTTTAAATATTAACTTTAAATTCATAAAATGAACCTTGTAAAGGGCTATCTGTATCATAACATCTGTGCGAAAATAGAGCCATTTTTAAAATTACGTTTTATTCACACCAATGAACATTATAAATAAAGTTGTTGCCAAGATTGTAGGCTCTCGCAATGACCGCTTAATAAAAAATCTTTCTAAAGCAGTTGATCAGATCAACGCACTAGAGACTGAACTGCAAGGGCTAAGTGATAAAGAACTTAGCGCTAAAACGCAATTTTTTAAACAACAGTTAGAGCAGCAAGTTACTTTAGATTCATTACTTCCGGCTGCTTTTGCGGTTATTCGAGAGGCTAGTGTTCGTGTGCTTGGACTTAGGCATCATGATGTACAAATGATTGGCGGCATGGTGCTCAATGAAGGTAATATTGCAGAAATGGGCACGGGTGAAGGTAAAACTTTAGTGGCTACTTTACCCGCTTATTTGAATGCGCTAGGTGGTGCAGGCGTTCATGTAGTCACAGTAAATGATTATTTGGCTGCTCGTGATGCGCAGTGGATGGGCAAAGTCTTTAATTTTTTAGATTTGAGCGTGGGCATTGTTACTTCTAGCATGCCACCAGAAGACAAACAAGTGGCTTACGCATGCGACATTGTTTATGCAACCAACAACGAATTAGGTTTTGATTATTTAAGAGATAATATGGCCTTTACCACTGAGCAAAAAGTACAGCGTGAGATTAATTTTGCGATTATTGATGAAGTCGATTCTATTTTGATTGACGAAGCCAGAACTCCGCTTATTATTTCTGGCCCTGCTGACGACTATTCAGCTGTTTATCAAGCAATTAATAAAATGATCCCTAGTTTCAACAAGCAGACGGAAAGCGGTGAAGGTAAAGAGATTGTGATTAAAGAAGCAGGCGATTACACGGTTGATGAAAAACACAAGCAAGTCTTTTTAACTGACGATGGTCACGCCAAAGCAGAAGAGATGTTGATCAATGCAGGTGCTTTGCCTGAAGGTGCAAGCCTGTACGATGCCAGCAATATCTTGTTGATGCAGCATATCAGCTCAGCATTGCGTGCCCATGTTTTATTCCAAAAAGACGTGGACTATATTGTCCAAGAGGATGAAGTTGTCATTGTTGATGAATTTACTGGCAGAACCATGCCAGGGCGTCGCTGGTCAGAAGGCCTACATCAAGCCATTGAAGCCAAAGAAAGCGTGAGCATTAAAAAAGAAAACCAAACACTAGCTTCGATTACTTTCCAGAATTATTTTAGACTTTATAACAAGCTTTCTGGCATGACCGGTACGGCCGACACTGAAGCGGTAGAGTTCCAAGATATTTATGCGCTTGAAACTGTGGTTGTTCCACCTAACCAGCCTTCGACCCGTAACGACATGTCCGATCAGATTTACCTAACATTAGAAGAAAAGCTTGAAGCAATTGCGTTGGATGTAGAAAGTTGTCAAAAGAGCGGGCAGCCTGTCTTAGTGGGCACCAGTAGTATTGAAAATTCTGAAGCCATCTCCGCCCTTTTAGAGCAAAGAAAAATTAACCATGAAGTGTTAAACGCTAAACAACACGAACGTGAGGCGCAAATTATTGCCAATGCGGGCAGCATTGGTGCGGTTACAATTGCTACCAACATGGCGGGTCGAGGCACAGATATTGTGTTGGGCGGTAAATTAGTCGAAGATGCTAACGATAAACAAAAAGCAGATTGGGCGGAGCAGCACGAGGCAGTTATTCAAGCTGGCGGATTACATATTGTCGGTACCGAGCGCAATGAGTCTCGTCGTGTAGATAATCAGTTGCGTGGTCGTTCGGGCCGTCAAGGCGATGTTGGTTCTACGCGTTTTTATCTTTCGCTTGAAGACAATCTAATGCGTATTTTTGCCAGTGAAAAAATGGCAGCAATGATGCAGAGATTGGGCATGGAAAAAGGCGAGGCAATTGAGCATAAAATGGTGAATCGTGCGATTGAAAATGCACAGAAAAAAGTTGAGGGCATGAACTACGATGCGCGTAAACACCTATTAGAATATGACGATGTCGCCAATGATCAGCGTCGGGTAATTTACCAATTACGTGATGAGCTTATGAGCGTCAATGATGTACAAGACCGCTTTATTCAAATCCGTGAGGGTGTGATTGGCGATTTGTTTATAGGCTATATTTCAGCAGAGCAAGCCGAGGAAGACTGGGATACTGAAGGTCTACATAATGCTTTAAAAGCAGACTACTCGGCGGACTTTCCACTACAACAGTGGCTAGATGAAGGTGTTGATGTTGATGAGCTTGAGAGTAGAATCGTCCAAGGGCTTGGCGCAATATGTGATTACAAAGAAGGAATTGTTGGTGCTGAATCAATGCGCGGATTTGAAAAAGCAGTCATGTTGCAAACATTGGATCATTATTGGAAGGAGCATTTAGCGGCAATGGATTACTTGCGTCAAAGTGTGAACTTACGTGGTTATGCACAAAAAAACCCAACACAAGAGTTCAAACGCGAATCTTTTACTATGTTTGAGTCTTTATTAGAGACCATCAACATTGAAATTGTAAAATCATTGTCCAGTGTTACCATTAACGAAAACACCAAAGCTGACGATGTTGAGCAGCAAAACAACGAAGAAGCGCAGGCACAACATGAAGCGCTTGGCACAACCGGTGTAGACGATCACGAAGTTGAGGCTGCTACACAAGAAGACGAGCAAACAAAAGTTGAAAAAGTAGGGCGTAACGATCTTTGCCCTTGTGGTTCTGGTAAAAAGTACAAAAACTGCCATGGCTAACCTTTGTATCGGCCTTATGTCCGGCACCAGCTTAGATGGTGTTGATGCGGTCGTTATTGATACAAAGGCAACGCAACTGTTGGCGCAAATTTACCTGCCTTATCCGAAATTGTTAAAACAACAGCTGCAAGCACTGACACAGGGCGGAAAAACCCATTTAAAAGATTTGGCAGATATTGATACACAGGTTGCTCATTTTTTTGCTGATGTGGTCGCTGCTTTACTCGAAAGCGCTAATATTTTGGCAGCAGATATCAAGGTGATTGGCTCACACGGCCAAACTATCTTCCACCAAGGTGGTGAATACTCTATGCAGATTGGACATGGCGCTATTATTGCAGAACGCTCTGGTATTGCTGTGGTTAGTGATTTTCGTATGAATGATATTGCCGCTGCAGGCCAAGGTGCACCGTTAACACCTATGTATCATCAGCATTTATTACAAGGCAAAGAAGGTGTGATAATTAATTTGGGTGGTATTGCTAATTTAACACAAGTTTTAAAAGGCGTTGTTACGGGCTTTGATACCGGCCCTGCCAACACCCTGTTAGACAATTGGATTAAAAAATCTAAACAGTTAGACTATGACCGAGACGGTATTTGGGCGAGATCTGGCCTTATTGACAAGCGTTTATTGAGCGCTCTGTTAGCAGACGAATATTTTAAAAAACCAGCACCAAAAAGCACAGGTCCAGAATATTTTAATTTGGCCTGGCTTACAACTTACTTAACTGGCGATGAAAGCCCTGCTGATGTGCAAAGAACTTTGGTAGAATTAACGGCCATGAGCATTAGTCAACAGATTACCAAAGGTGCAGATGTCTATCTTTGCGGCGGTGGCGTGCATAATTTATTTTTAGCTGAGCGCCTAGCTTATTTAAATCCTTATAGCGAGGTATCCACCACAAACGATTTAGGCATGCCGGTTGATTATGTTGAGGCTGCCGCTTTTGGGTTCTTTGCACAGCAAACATTAGCAGGGAAAACCTCAAGCTTGCCGTTGGTGACAGGTGCTAAAGGTGCGAGAATATTAGGAGCCATTTATGCAGCACAATGATACGTTACAAATTATTCGCCCCGATGATTGGCATTTGCATGTGCGTTCGGGTGAGATGCTTAAATCAGTGGTTGGTATGACGGCTTCGCAAATGGGTAGAGCTATTATTATGCCAAACCTAACACCACCCGTTAGTGACGCTGTTCAGGCTCAGCAGTATCATCAAGAAATTATGAGTGCCCTGCCAGAAGATAGCGACTTCACACCGCTGATGGTTTTATACCTAACAGACAACACCACACCAGAACAAATCCAAGCGGCTGTTGACGGTGGTTTAGTCGTGGCGGCCAAGCTTTATCCGGCCGGGGCCACCACAAATTCAGACAGCGGAGTAACAGATATTGCCAATATATATCCTGCATTAGAAAAAATGCAGCAATTAGGTATGCCGCTATTGGTGCACGGTGAGGTGACCGATGCCACTATTGACATCTTTGACCGGGAAGCAGTTTTTATTGAGCGGATATTGATTCAGGTTGTTCAAGATTTTCCTGAATTGAAAATTGTATTTGAGCACATCACTACCAAAGACGCCGTTGATTTTGTTTTGTCTGCAAGTGAAAACATTGCTGCGACGATAACCCCGCATCATTTGCTGGCAAATCGTAACGACATGTTGGTGGGTGGTATCAAGCCACATTATTTTTGCTTGCCAATTTTAAAGCGGGAAAACCCACACCAAAAAGCGCTATTGTCTGCGGCCACAAGTGGCAATGCTAAGTTTTTCTTAGGTACAGACTCTGCGCCACACGCAAAAACTGATAAAGAATCAAGCTGTGGTTGTGCCGGTATTCTCAGCGCACATTGTGCGATTGAGCTATACGCGAGCGCGTTTGAATCTCAAAACGCATTAGATAAACTTGAAGGCTTTGCATCCATATTTGGTGCTGATTTTTACGGCCTGCCGCACAACACAGAAACCATCACCCTAAAAAAACAAGACTGGGTTGTGCCTGATAGCTATCCTTTTGCCAACACGACCGTTGTGCCGTTTATGGCAGGAAAAACTATAGGCTGGAAATTGGTTTCTTAGACTTTAAAGAAGGCTTTTGCCTGTTGAGTGTCAAGTTCGATTTGTTGTTTTAGTGCTTTAAAACTATCAAATTTTTCTTCGTCTCTGATTTTGTGCTTAAACACAACCTTGGCTTCAAACCCATAAACGTCACGATCAAAATCAAATAAAAATACCTCTAATAATATTTCTTCGCCATTAATCGTTGGGCGATTACCAATATTACACACCCCTTGAAAAACTGAACCTTGAACTTCAACCGTGGTTGCGAACACGCCCAAAACCGGGCTAATTTTGCGTTTAATAGGGATGTTGATGGTAGGAAAGCCAATGGTTCTCCCTTTTTGTTGACCATGAATAATTTTCCCTGAGATTGAAAACTCACGCCCCAGCATTTGAGTGACAGCAGCTAAATCGCCATGGGCAAGCAGTGTTCGAATTTCTGAGCTGCTTGCGCGACAGTCATTGCACAGCACGCTCTGGGTGTTTTCCACGCTAAAGCCTTTGGTTTTTGACAAACTTTGCAACAGACCTAAATCGCCTTGTCGTTTTTTCCCAAAGCGAAAATCATCTCCAATTAAACAGTGCTTCATGTTGAGCTTATCCAACAAAACTTGCTGAATAAAGTCTTTGGCCTTAAGTTCAGAAAAAGTCTGATTAAAGTAGATTAACAAGTGTTTATCCACACCAAGGCGATCCAGTAGTTGGTGTTTTTCTTTAAAGTTGCTTAGTGTGGCTTGTTCCCGACCAAAAAAACATTGGGGGGTTGGTGAAAAGGAGATGAGCACTGAAGGCAACCCCAGTGCTTTGGCTGACTCAACCAGCCTTAGAATGATTTTCTCGTGGCCGACATGCACGCCGTCAAAGTTGCCAATGGTGACAACACTACCAGCATGATTCTTTAAATTGTGTAACCCGCGAATAAATTGCATAACGGCTATTTTAATCTAATTGTGCTAAGATTTTATTCACAGGCGTTGGCACTCCGACTTTTAGTTGATTAATCGACTGAAATCCGTGGGCCTGTTCCAAGCAGTCAACAATAATAGGGTTGATGATTAAATGGTAGTGAGTAAAGCTATGCTTGATGGGTTTAAGCATTTTATTGATGTGAGCACTTGCATCAAACTGTTGGATAGTGCGCATAATAGCTTGAGAGCTATCTTCACACTCTACAAAACTCCATAATCCGCCCCAAATACCTTTAGGCGGTCTTTTTTCTAGATAGATCTGCCCTTGTTTGTTTTGATAAATCAGCATTGCAATTGAGCGACTGGGCTTGTTTTTCTTTGGCTTGGGATTTGGGTATTCGGTTTGCGTATTATGTCGATAAGCCTGACACCCTTGCTGAACGGGGCACCGGCCACAGTCTGGATTAGAACGAGTACACAGCGTTGCACCAAGATCCATAATGGCTTGAGTGTAGTCATTGTTGCGCGTGTTGGGCGTGTGTTGTTTGGCTAGCACCCAAAGTTGTTTGAGTGTTTGGGCTTGACCATAATGGCCTTTTACTTGGTGGTATCGAGACAATACACGCTTTACGTTGCCATCTAATATGGCATGATTTTGGTTGTGGCTAATGGATAAAATAGCACCTGCCGTTGATTCGCCAATACCTGGCAAGGCCACAACCTGTTCAATGTTATCGGGAAACACTCCCTGATAATCCTGCATAATAATTTTCGCGCTTTTATGTAGATTACGCGCTCTAGCATAATAACCCAGCCCAGCCCATTGTGCTAAAACATTGTCTTCGCTAGCATCGGCTAATATTGCCAGGCTTGGAAAGTGGTGAATAAAATTATTAAAATAATCGATTACTGTGCTGACTTGCGTTTGTTGCAACATGATTTCACTAAGCCAAACATGGTAAATATTGGCCGGACTGCTGTGTGACGCCTGCCAGGGCAAGGAGTGCCGCCCATGCTGATCAAACCACTGTAATAGTGGTTTTGAAATTGAACTCATTATTTTAGGTTGAGCGGGTCGTTCGGGTCAATGCCGTCCATAAACGGTTTATTAATGTCTTCGTGAGTGACTTGATAAACACAGCCAATCCAGTTATTGATTATACCGCTGGTAGCATCATGCCAGGTGTTGCCCAAGGTTTGGCTGATCAGCGCTTCAGGGAAGTCGTTTATATTAAACTCGCCATCGAGCAGTTTAGTTTTAAACTCGTTTAAGATGGCTTTATTTTGTGGACTTAAATAATTGCTTGGAAAAGACGGATAGTCTTTTCTGTCTTTATTTAAAAATGAGATCACCTCACGCTTGTATTCTTTTAGTAGGCTAATGGTGTCGTATTCTGGGTGTCCTTGGAAAAATACAATTCTAAGCAAGTCTTCACTGACACATAAGTGTGCACCGACCTTACTATCGACCAATATCTTAACACCTGCTTTGTCAAACTGTGCTTTGGAAATTTCATTAAAACGGGAATGCGGCACATCAAAACAAGTGTTGACACCGCTCATGAGCGGATGTTGTCGGTCAAGCACTTGGTGTGGAAATACGCCCCAACACTTTTCGCCAATGGCTTGTCTTTTTTGTCCATAACGAAATTCTAGCACCGCGTGGGTGGCTAAGCAAGAGCATAAAGTCGAAGTGATATTATCATATGACCACTCAATTACCTCTTTGAGCTGATCATAAAAAGGTGCTTTTTGTAAGTCAGCTTCTTCAATGTGAGCGCCTGTAATAATAAGTGCGTCTAAGCCTTGCGCTTTGATGTCGTCAAAACTTTGATAATGTTGATCAACATGAGCTTGGGCTTTATCGCCACGTTTGATCGAGGAAAGCGTAAACGGGTGTAAGTAGAATTGCGCAATCTGATTTGAGTGCCCAACGAGGCGGAAAAATTGCCTTTCGGTGGCCTCAAGTGCTGCGTCTGGCATCATGTTCAACAGGCCAATATGCAGCTCGCGAATGGTTTGATGGTTGGCGCGATCTTTAGACAAGATGGTTTCCCCTTCTTGCTCTAGGCGTGTGAATGAAGGTAAGCTAGAATGAGCAATGAGTGGCATTAATCTAACGCTCCATTGATGAGTTCATACACTTCGTTTGCGTTTTTGCATTGATACAGATCTTCACTATCAATGGTGTAGCCGTATTTTTGTGCAATGGCTTCATATTTTGGCACTCTGTGCGCAAGCAATTGTGGAAAAATCCAGCCAACAAAAGCATCAGGATTAATTTGTGCTACGTAAGTTAGGTTGTTTTCAGTTAGATAAACAGCCAGCTGTTCTTTTAAGAAATTCGCTTGGTAATACAAGGGCTTAGGGTGTGTTTGTGCACGCTCAATCAACGCTGATTTGTTGACCTTGCTGGCTCGTATATAGAGGATTAGTGTGTGTTCAGCAAGGGTTTGATACACTTTGTCATCATCAAGCTCGCATAAGCTGCCGCCAGCATCATTGATAAAGTGGTTAAACCCTTGTTGGGATGATTTCTTAATAAACTGAGGTACATCCAGCATGGTGTTAACTTCAGCCTCTCGGTGCAGCGCTTGACGGCGAGTAAACTCATCAATCGGCAAACCACCTTGCTCGGGGTTGCCAACTTTGCCCAAAAAAGCAGAAACTGATGACAAGTTATCAGAGGTGATGTGATTTTCAATACTAATAGACTGGTTGTCTAATAATCCACCCAACCAATCATCCTGTCTGATGTTGTATTTAATGTTATCAAGAATTGCCTGATTAAGGTATTCGGCACCGATACGATAATCGCCTGAATAATGGTACCACTTGTCTTCATTGCTAAGTAATTTTGACAGGTGTGTTTTACCAACGCCTGACATGCCTAATAGCGTTAAGCACTTGTTTTTTGATTGTTTAAATTGTTCGGCTGATAGCTTCACAGCAACCCATCTTGTTTAAACATTTCTCGAATACCTCGAACTGCTTGACGAGTACGGTGTTCGTTTTCAATAAGACCAAAACGCACGTAATTATCACCATAATCACCAAAACCAACGCCAGGCGAAACACCTACTTTTGCTATCTTGAGTAACTTCTTGGTGAATTCTAACGACCCCATTTCTTGATAAAATTCAGGGATTTTAGCCCAAACAAACATGGTGGCTTTGGGCGGGGTAACATCCCAACCAATGGATTGTAGGCCGCCACATAAGACATCACGACGCTCTTGATACATGTTTGAAATCTCTTTAACACAGCTTTGGTCGCCTTCCAACGCTTCAATGGCGGCTACCTGGATTGGGGTAAACATACCATAATCGAGATAGGATTTAATTTTTGCCAGAGCGGCAACAAGCAGTGGGTTGCCAACCATAAAGCCCACACGCCAACCTGGCATATTGTAACTTTTTGACAAAGAGAAGAATTCAACCGCAATGTCTTTTGCGCCCTCAACTTGCAAAATACTGGGTGCTACATAGCCATCAAAAACAATATCAGCATAGGCTAGATCTTGAATTACCCAAATCTCATGCTCTTTGGCGATTTTGATAACGCGTTCAAAAAACTCTAATTCGACACATTCAGTGGTGGGGTTGGACGGGTAATTAAGTACCAACATTTTAGGCTTAGGAAAGGTGTTTTTAATTGAGCGTTCAAGCTCTGCAAAAAAATCATCATCAGGGCCACAAGGCACGTGTTGAATATCTGCGCCAGCAATCACAAACCCATATGGGTGAATTGGGTAGGCGGGGTTGGGCACTAATACAGTGTCTCCATTGCCTACAACAGCTTGTGCTAAGTTAGCCAACCCCTCTTTTGATCCAATGGTAACAATCGCTTCAGTTTCTGGGTCTAGATCAACGTCAAAACGATTTTTATACCAACTGGTAATTGCACGTCTAAGGCGTGGAATACCACGAGAAGTTGAGTAGCGATGTGTGTCTTTACGGCGTGCTGCCTCTACCAATTTTTCGACAATGTGGTCTGGTGTTGGCTGGTCAGGATTGCCCATACCAAAGTCAATAATATCTTCGCCACGCGCACGCGCTTCTGCTTTTAGCTCGTTAGTAACGGCAAAAACGTAAGCGGGTAAGCGTTTAATTCGGGGAAAATCTTCGTTCATTTATTTAATTGCTAGTAATTCTACTTCAAAAACAAGCGTTGCACTTGGCGGGATAACATTGCCCGCACCCATTTCACCGTAAGCCAATTTTGATGGAATAGTTAGTTTACGTTTTCCGCCCACTTGCATGCCATCAACGCCCTGGTCCCAGCCAGGAATAACCTGACCAACGCCCAGTTGAAAATCAAACGGAGCGTTCCTATCAACACTGGAGTCAAATTTTTTGCCGTTGGTTAGCCAGCCGGTGTAGTGCATAGAAACATGATCGCTGGCCTTGCACGCCGTACCTTCGCCTAATGTCAATTCTTCAATAATGAGTTCTGCCATGGTATTTTTCCTTAATAAGTTAATGTTATGTTGTAAGAGCCAAATTTCCTAATATTGAGTACGCCCACATCCAAAATTAAATATTGCCCCTTAATGCCTTTTAACAACCCTGAAATAAGCGGCGTTTTATCAAAATTTAGTGAGCTAATTTTGCTTGGGTATTCTACCACAGGGTAATTAATTTCTAAAGTCTCGTTATTGAGCGTTTTTGCACCCAATTCATTGGCTAATAATTGAACTTTTGGTAGTAACTCGTCGCGTACCTGTTTGAGGTCAATCACTTCTATTTCATTTTTAAGCATTTTTCGCCAATTGGTTTTGTCATTTACAAAGTCTTTTAGGGCGACCTCTATCATCCCAGATTTAAGGCGAGTGTCTACTTCTAGTATGGGTAACGCACTGACGGCACCTTGGTCAATCCATCGATTTGGAATGTTAGACTTTCGCGTAATGCCAACCTTAACGCCGGATGAATTAGCCAAATAAATTACGTGAGGAGTAAAGCAATTATCCAGCCCCCAACTTGGCTCACGACAAGTACCCAGGTGATGATGACAGGTTTCTGGCTTCATGATGCATAAATCACAACGGGCCAATTTTTGACAACAGGGGTAGCAATAACCTTGGGAATAACTTTTGTTGGTGGTCTTGCCACAGTTCGCACAGTTGATTTGACCATTAAACTCTAATTGTATGGTTTCACCAATCAAGTCATTCATATTGAGCAACTTATCACCAATTGGCAATTGGTATTGTGCTGTACCCATGCTCAGGCTGGTATGCATTTTGCTAATGAGTCCGCTTAGCTGCATGAGATTAAGTTTGAGTTAGTAGGGTTTGTACTTCCAAGTATTTATCGGCCGTTTTTTGAACGATGTGCTCGGGCAGTGTTGGTGCGGGTGGGGCCTTGTTCCAATCTAGTGTTTCTAGATAGTCGCGCACAATTTGCTTATCAAAACTTTTTGGACTGGTGCCTACTTGGTAGTCTTCTTTCGACCAAAATCTCGAAGAGTCTGGCGTCAGCACTTCGTCCATTAAAGTAAGCTGGTTGTTCTCATCAAGGCCAAACTCAAACTTGGTGTCGGCAATAATAATACCGCGCGACAATGCATAATCAGCCGCAAATTGGTAAAGTGATAAACTGGCTTGTTTAACTTGCTGAGCCATGTCTTCGCCCAATATATCCACAGTCGCAGCAAAATCAATATTCTCATCGTGTTCGCCAACAGCTGCTTTACTAGATGGCGTGTAAAGCACTTCGGGTAATTTTTCTGCCAGTTGTAAATTATCAGGTAATTTGGCGCCACAAACGCTGCCCGTGTTTTGATAGTCTTTCCAACCAGAACCAATAATATAGCCACGAACAATTGCCTCTACCGCTAATGGCTTGAGTTTTTTTACAATAATGGCACGACCTTCAACTTGTTGAATTTCAGCTGTGCTCAGTATATTGCTTAATGGTTCATGCGTTAAATGGTTGGGGATGATGTGTTGGGTCTTGTCGAACCAAAAGTTAGCCACACGGGTGAGTACTGCACCTTTTTGACTGATTGGTGCATCAAAAACAACATCAAACGCACTGAGGCGGTCCGTGGTGACAATAAGCATGCGCTTGTCGTCAATATCATAAATATCGCGAACCTTGCCTTTTTGGATTAAAGGTAGGCTAAGCGAGGTTTCGAATAGTGTTTGCAAGGGCGTGTTTTGTTGATAATTTTTACCAATATTTTAACCTTAATCCTAACATCGAAAATACGAATGTCAGACGCATTAATGCGCGTCTATGGTAAAATTCACATCATAGTATGATGATAAAAAACTTCCTAATTACTGCCCTACTAATAGCCCAATTTTCAACGGCTTCACCGTTGACCGATGGTGCGTTACGGCTAATTCAAGTGGGCAACGAAATTGGTTCGCGCGATGTGGTGATGCGCGGACAGTCTTTACTAATGAAAGGCGCTTTCGACCTAAATGATTTAGATGCTGTGTACGAAACCTCTAAGCAAATGCGTTACGGCAATACACTCATGGGCCACCTGCCACAAGTTCGTATTGCCAACGAGATATTGATTAAATTGGTGAGACAAAGTCATGACCCTGCATTATATGACTATGCATTGTATTTGCTGGACGGCGATGGTGGTTTTGTTAAAAATGACTTTTTGGCCTTAAATTTATTTGAGGAATCTTTTGAAGCGCACGGCAATGCAAATTCTGCCTTTATTGCGGCTGTCATCAGAAATGAATCTTTGGTACCTGGTACTAAAGATAAACAACGTATTGGTGAGTTGATTACGTTTGCGGTTTTAAACAAGGTCAAGGGGGCATCTGAATATCAGTCTGAGTATGTAGATAGCGGATATTGGAGGAGCCTTGATGTTAAACATTGGCGAGACTGGATAGACAGCCAATAATTTACAAGCGATGTAAGATCGTATTGGCCTTGTTTTTAAAGCGCCAAAAGTCAGTGTGGGCAACTTTTTTTCGCTTGGGCAGCGGATGGGTTAGCGGATTTTTTCGAATACCTTTGTAACGCAATTCATAGTGTAAGTGAGGCCCCGTTGAGCGCCCAGTTGAACCCACATAACCAATAACTTGACCTTTTTTAACCTTGGAAGAGGGCTTTAGTCCGCGTGCAAATTTAGACAAGTGCGCATAAACAGTGGTGTAATTGCTACCATGCTTAACGTAGACAACGTTGCCCAACACTCCCATGTTTTTCCGATGTTGGATAACGCCACTGGCCACAGAATAAACCGGCGTACCTTTTTTAGCAACAAAGTCAACTGCCCTATGTGGTCGCCAAGTTTTTAAGATGGGGTGAAGTCGTTTTCTTTGGAATTTAGAGCTAACGCGACTATATTTCAAAGGGTATTTAAGGAATGAAGGATATAGTGTGTGCCCATTAATATCGTAATAACCTGTGCGCCCATGTTTGTCGGTGTAAGAAAAAACAGCCACGCGTTTTGTTGCGCCTATGTAGATTAGCGCATGGGGGTTGGCACCACGATTGCCAACAATAATAAACCGATCGCCTTTTCGCAAATCCTTATTGAAATCAATTTCCCATGAAAATACACGCACCAAGGTTTTAATAATTTTAGGACTAATGTTGGCTTTTTTTGCATCATAATTAAGCGATTTCGTAATGATGATGGTGGCGTGATCAGGCGTATTGGCACCATACGCCAATACGCTTGATGGGCTGATTAACAGCAAGGAGATAATTAGAAATAAAGCGCGCTTAAGCATGTTTAGCAACAATTTGAGAGGCCAAGTCTCGCGTTTCCTGGTCGTTGGCAATAATGGCATCAAGACTGTTTAAGGCAAGGTGTTTTGTTTGAGTAAGTGTTTGTTCGATAACCCGTGGAATGTCCAAAAAGCTGATGGTCTGCTTTAAAAACGCATCAACTGCAATTTCATTGGCGGCGTTAATCGTGCCCATGGCATTTCCACCTTGTTTGAGCGCTTCAAAGGCTAGTCTGAGGCAGGCAAATTTTTCAAGGTCTGGCGTATAAAATTCTAATGGCGAATTGCTGGCTAAATCTAGTGGCGCAACGCCAGAGAGAATGCGCTGAGGATAAGCCATTGCATAGGATATAACACTACGCATATCAGGGTTGCCCAACTGCGACAAGGTAGAACCATCATTAAAATAAACTGAAGAATGAATAATGCTTTGTGGGTGCATAACCACGTCAATTTGTTCGGGTTTTAGGCCGAACAAGTAATAAGCTTCAATTACTTCCAACCCTTTGTTCATCATTGTGGCAGAATCAACTGAAATTTTGCGACCCATAGACCAGTTTGGGTGGGCGCAAGCTTCATCAGGGGTTATTGATTGCAACTCACTTAATGGCGTGTGCAAGAACGGCCCGCCACTGGCAGTGAGTTGAATTTTATTCAGTCCTGAGCGGCCACCCTGCAAGCATTGAAAGATGGCAGAGTGCTCTGAATCAACTGGAATGAGCTCTGCACCAGAATTTTTCACTGCATCCATGAAAATATCACCTGCTAAAACCAGCGATTCTTTATTGGCCAGCATAATGCGTTTGCCAGCTCTAGCTGCTGCCAAAGCAGAGGCCATGCCAGCCGCACCAACAATGGCTGCCATGACATAATCGGTTTGTTGGTGCGCGGCAATATCACACAAAGCTTGCTCGCCACTGAGCACCTGAGTGCCATTATTGAGTGCGGCTTGTAATTTTTCAGCCGCCGCTTCATTCGTCATGACGGCATAAGTTGGCTGATATTGGCGACACAGTTCAAGCATTGCCTGCCAGTTAGTATTAGCACTAAGGGCAAAGAGGTTAAATTTATCAGGGTGCTGGTCAACCACAGATAAGGTGCTTTTACCAATCGATCCGGTAGCGCCTAAAAGGCTTATATTTTTCATAGCAGATTTAAGCCCAGTAGGAAAAACGGCGCCGCTGCGGTAAGTGAATCGATACGATCTAACACCCCGCCATGGCCGGGCAGAATCTGACCACTGTCTTTCATACCTGATTCACGCTTAAACAAGCTTTCGAACAAGTCACCCAAAACAGAAACACTGGCAACAACAATCGTGAGTAGTAGATAGCCAAAATACTTTTCAGTTGCGACGTCTTGTACTTGCAGAAAAATCAGCATTACAATTAAGGCAAAACCAATACCACCCAAAACACCTTCGACAGATTTTCCAGGACTGACCTTGGGTGCAAGCTTACGTTTGCCAAACTTCCTACCTACAAAATAAGCGCCGGAATCTGCCCCCCAAATAAGCAACATTAATAGCAAGAAATATTCATCACCCTTTAAGTGTAAGTTAACCAGTGCAACCCACATAGGTGCCAACAGCAGTACGCCACTCATTGATCGAATAATGCTGGAGCCAAACCAAGTTTGTGTGTGGTTGGGATAGCTTAACACCCAAAACAAATTTAACCCCCACCAAACAACAGAAACATAAAGCAGAACAGTTAAACTGTCTGGGTTTTGTGCGTGATTATTTGCAACCAATGTGCAACCAACAATAAATCCCGTTAATAAGGCTCTATTAATAGGTTTAGTGATTTTAATGAGCCGTGAAAATTCCCAAGCACCAAGCACAACAAAGGCTAATAATAAGTAAGAAAAATAAGGTGCAGGCAAAGCAAATATTGCCCAAATAAAGGTAGGCGCTAAGACCAATGCAGTCAGGCTTCTTTGAGCCAATCCGCTTAGCATGCTTTATCCTTGCGTTCGCCAAAACGACGATCGCGATGGTTAAAGCTTTCAATAGCTTTATCGAGTTCTGCAGGGTTAAAGTCTGGCCATAGGGTGTCGGTAAAATACAACTCGCTATAGGCGATTTCCCATAGTAAGAAGTTGCTAATTCTGAGCTCACCACTGGTACGAATTAATAAATCAACTTTTGGCTGATCTGCTAAGGATAAATACTGAGAAAAAGTATCGATATTAATGTCGTCAGCGCTAATCTCATTATTGGCTGCGCGTTTGGCAATTTGTTGTGCTGCTTGCGCAATATCCCATTGACCACCATAGTTAGCAGCAATAACCAGAGTTAGCCCGGTGTTATTCGCCAATAGTGCTTGCGCATCAAGGGCTGTTTGCTGTACTTCTTGGGGGAATAGACCAAGGTCGCCAATAATTTTTAGTTTGACGTTGTGCTTATTAAGTTTATTAACCTCTTGTTTGAGCACACTTAAAAACAGTTTAAACAACAAAGACACCTCTTCATTTGAGCGATTTTTGTTTTCACTACTAAAAGCAAATAACGTCAGTGTTTCGATACCCAGTTTTCCACAATGTTTCACCACTTTACGTACGGCTTTAACCCCTTTTTGATGACCTTGAATGCGAGGTAAGAAGCGTTTTGACGCCCAACGACCGTTGCCGTCCATAATAATTGCAATGTGTTTAGGGGGGTTCATGGGCGTTAATTATACCTATTGGGCGGCACCAGCCTTTTGAAAGTATAAATACGGTAAAATTGCACTTAATCAGTACTTATTAAAATTTAATACAAAATCCCTTATGAGTTTAGCAAAAAGAATCATTCCTTGTCTTGATGTACGTGACGGTCGTGTGGTTAAAGGCGTGCAGTTTGTTGACATTAAAGATGCCGGCGATCCGGTCGAGGTGGCCAAGCGTTATGACGATGAAGGCGCTGATGAAATCACTTTTTTAGATATTACTGCTTCACATGAAGGCCGTGATACAACAGTACATATGGTGCAGAGTATTGCCGAACAAGTGTTTATTCCGCTCACTGTTGGTGGTGGTATTCGCAAAGCTGAAGATGTGCGCGTAATGCTTAATGCAGGCGCGGACAAAGTTGCAGTAAACTCAGCTGCAATTTTTAACCCTGATTTAATTAATGAGCTCAGTGCAAAGTTTGGCTCTCAATGTATTGTAATAGCCATTGATGCAAAACAGGTGTCGGTTAACCCGCCAAAATGGGAAATTTTTACCCATGGTGGGCGTAAAACCACAGGTATTGATGCTGTTGAGTGGGCAGTAAAAATGACTGAGGGCGAACACGGTGCTGGCGAGGTGTTATTAACCTCAATGGATTGTGATGGTGTTAAAACCGGTTTTGATCTGGCGCTTACCAAAGCGGTTTCTACTGCAGTTGATGTGCCAGTCATCGCCTCAGGTGGTGTGGGTAATTTAGAGCATTTATCTGAGGGCGTTCTTAAAGGTGGTGCGGATGCAGTGCTAGCGGCCAGTATTTTCCATTTTGGCGAATATACGGTTAGCGAGGCAAAGATGGCCATGCAAAAAAACGGCATTGAAGTCAGATTGTAATATTGACAGAATTGATTTTTTAACAGCTTAAGCGTATCATTGCGCGCTTTGCAAAACAAGGTTTTTTATGAATTCTAAAAAAGAATTATGGGTGTTGTTAGCTTCTTTTATCATCCCTATAGCGCTTGGTACGGCATTTTTTTATTGGAACCCAACAGCGTTTACGGGAACGACCGTTAATTACGGAAAATTTGTTAACCCGATTATTGCTACCGAAAAACAAGACGTGGTTTTTATCAAGAACACACCGGGTGATTTGCAAGGCTTGTGGACGTTGGCGTATAGCACTAATCAATGCGACACTGCTTGTATACAAACACTTAAAGACATGAAAACCATCCGCATTCTGATGAATGAAAACATGCGTCGTGTTCAAAGATTGCTGCTGATTAATGGTTCGACTGATTTACAAGAGTACGGCGTGTTAATTGCCAATCCGAGCGAAGCACTCAATCAACAATTAGGCAAGTTCCCTGACAACACACTGTTTTTGATCGACCCATTGGGTAACGTGATGTTGCACTATGAGCCACAAGGTTTAGAGATTAAGCGCGTGATTAAAGACTTGAAGCGCTTGTTTAAGTATTCACGTATCGGTTAAGCGGAGATTGTTATGCCATCATTAAGTGACTTACTTGGTCTATGTAAACTTAAAGTTGTTTCTTTAATTTTACTAACGGCTGTGGTTGGTATGTTTTTAGCAGTACCTGCACCGTATTTACCAGACACTTTATTAGTGCTTAATGCCTCAATAGGCATCTCTATGGCTGCTGCTTCAGCAGCGGTATTTAACCATGTGGTTGATGAGCAAATCGATACTCAGATGTCTCGCACTGATCAACGCCCCTTGCCACAAGGTAAAGTGAGTCGCAACCAAGCATTGGTTTGGGGGGTGTTTTTAGGCGTTGTTGGTTTGGGTGTTTTACAGTTGTTTGTTAATACCATTACCATGGTGCTTACGTTTATTTCACTGATTGGTTATGCGGTTGTCTACACCATGTACCTCAAGCGTGCCACACCACAAAATATTGTGATTGGTGGTGCTGCTGGCGCTGCTCCGCCGGTATTGGGCTGGACGGCAATTTCAGGTACGCAGGGTATTGAATACGCATTACTCTTGTTTTTAATTGTATTTATTTGGACGCCACCCCATTTTTGGGCGCTGGCAATTTACCGTGTGGAAGAGTACAAAAAAGTTGATGTGCCAATGCTACCAGTAACGCACGGCCTAGCTTACACACGTACGCAAATTTTGCTTTATACAGTCTTGTTATTATTGGTGACACTATTGCCCTATTTATCAGGCATGTCTGGGCTTATTTATTTGTTTTCTGCTGTAGTCTTGGGGCTGATATTCTTAATGTACGCAATCAAGATTTATAAAAACCCTGATGACAATAAAATTGCCTGGACAACATTCTTGTTTTCCGTTAACTATTTAATGTTATTATTTATCGCATTGTTGGTTGACCATTATTGGCTGATCACGTTATGAGTAAAACAAAGGAGTGGTTATGAAAGGATTAGGGCAAGTATTTAAAGCAGTCAGCTCGGCAATGATTGGTGTGGGTAAAAAAGAAGATCTGATTAAAGATTTTGAGCGCACTGAAAAACAAGGCCCTTGGCCTTACATCATTGTTGGTTTAATAATGACAGTGGTCTTTATTATGCTAGTGATTGCTGTTGTTAAATTTGCCTTGTCTTAATCTAGCGTTTCAATAATTAAATCCAACGCTTTTGCCATCTTCGGTGCACGATGTGGATTAGTCAACAATCCTATCAATTCAAGATTTGGATTTAACAGTAAATAACTAGCTGTGTGGTTAATCAGGTAGTTAACATTTTTCTTCATCGTCATTTTCATACTTTTGTGCTGGCTGTGATTTTCCGTTAGCGCCCTTTGTTTGGTCTTTTCTACTTCGTGATAGACGCCCAAAGACTTTGTCATGGCGGCCAGCACTTCTTCTTCGGCACTGAGCCCGATAAAGCCAGTGTTAAAACGCCCGACAAAGGCGTTCAAATTACCCACGTCACGTTTTGGGTCAACAGATACAAAAACTACTTGTAACTTGTTAGCCTCCTCCATTAGTCCTAGCGTCTGATTGAGTGTTGCTAAGTCAGTTGGACACACGTCTGGGCACGAAGCATAGCCAAAATATAAGATCGACCACTTATCCTTCGCCACATCGGACAATAGGACGATATTTCGGCCGTCATCAATCAGCGGGAACTTGCCGTGTAAAGATTTTGGGTTGGAGTATAAAGAGGCGGTCGGACTGACTTGCTTGGATAACTCCTTAATTTGATTGGCATTAGGAACGAGTAAAAAATAAGCCAAAGCCACGATTGCCACACCCACCCAAACAATCGAATTCCTGGTTTTTTTTATTTGCACACATCTTCCTTCGCCTGTACAGGCTTCAAATTGTTCGTCATCACATGAGTGATTTGTTTCAATAAATTTTTTCACCACCCCCCCTTTTTTTTTTGGCTTTATTAATTTTTTGCTTATGCGGGCACTTTAAACATCTTATGCACTAAAGCGACAAGACTGAGTAATAATAACAAAGCAACCGCATTATGTAAAACCGCGACAATCATTGGGATTGACAGTAGTACATTTAAAATACCCAGTGTTATTTGTACAATCAACAAACCACCAATTAATAATAAGTTTGATTTTAAGTGCGTGTAACCCCTAAGTAAATATATAAGTGTAGCAATTAAAAGCGTGGTGACTAGTGCGCCAATACGATGCATCATTTGAATGCCTGCACGTGCTGGATTTTCTAATACGCCATACTCGTAGTCTACACCCAATGGCCCCCAATACAGCGCTTGTACAAAATCCATGGTTGGCCACCAAGATCCCAAACAAGTCGGAAACTCTTCGCCACAAGACAAGGCTGCATAGTTGGTGGAAGTCCACCCACCTAAAACAATTTGCAAACTTAATACGGCTAAAGTTATTAACACTAATGACTTGTGTCTTTTTAAAACGTGCCGATAAGTAATCGACGGCCTGCCCTGATTCAGTAACAACCAAGCGAGTAAGACGGTGGTCACAAAGCCACCAACAAGGTGAGTGGTGACAATACCGGGGTGCACCAATAGTGTGACTGTCCACATGCCAAACGCACCTTGTAACATCACAAATAATGCCGTAAAGCTCGGCAAAGTCATGGGTTGATGGTATTTTGGCTTACCTCTTAAAGCTAAAACAAATAGGATTAAAATCACCAGTCCAAGGGTGGAAGCGGCATAACGATGTACCATTTCTTTCCAGCCTTTGGCGGCTTCTAATGGGCGCTCATAACCTTCGATTTTAGTGCCGTCTGCCACATCTGGCACGGTAAGCTGCCCGTAACAGCCCGGCCAATCAGGGCAACCCAAGCCCGCATCGCCTAGTCGAGTATAAGCACCTAAAATCACCACAATAAGTGCTAATACAATAGAGATCTGTAGTAATCTTTTAAACATATGGTTGCAAAAATTTTGTACTAAATATTAGCTGTATTTTAATGGTTAAACTGTTTTATGCAAAGACCTATCATAAAAAAGCCCTTTGCATTTTTACGCAAAGGGCTTTAGAGGGGTAAATTAAGTCGATATTATTTTAATTCGCCAATCATGCTTTCATAGGCATGCCAAGTGGCGTGAGCCAATACTGGAATCACAAACACTAAACCAATGAAGTAAAAGTTAGCCGTTAATACTAAGGCGCCTAAGACAATAATGCCAACCATTGGCACCCAAATAAGCATAATCACCAAGTTTGCCATGGCGGCCTTTAAGCTAGTAACGACAGCCGTAAATGGGTCACAATCTTTGTCCAACACCATTGGGAAAGAAAACCAGCTGATCATAAATGAGGTTAAGCCAACCACCGTGGTAAAAATAGCGTAAGTCACTACGAAACCAGTATTAGCGCCACTGGTAATATCTGCCAGAATCGCCTGAACAACGGTTTGATTTTCGCTCACAATGTTTAAAGAGCCGGTGTTAAAGACCGCATAAATCAGTGGTGAAAACATCATCCAAGCAATCGCAAGCACCACCAAAATCACTGATAAGAAAATACTCGGGCAAGAACCGTTGGCCTTAAATGCTGCACCGAATACCGTGCTAATACTCGGATTCTCACCAGTTGCCAATCGTCTTGATGCATCGTACAAGCTCATCGCAGAGATTGGACCTAATAATAAGATGATCACTGCTAATAAAGGTGCAGCTACATCACCCAGTGTTTCAGAAGTGCTTAGATAGTGCCACGCACCGTAAGAAATAACAGTAAATAGAATGCCATAAAAGACAGCCAGTAGTGGCATGGCTAGAAAATCATTAACCCCTTGTTTGAGCCAAGTAAAAGGCGCACCCGGGCTGACTTTTTTGAGTTCAGCAGTTTTGCCAAGAGTTTCCTGCATTCTTGCGGTTTGTGGTACTGCCATTTTATAATCTCCTCACGAATTCTATTGTCAATTAATTATGCATTAAATCAGACCTTGATAAAGTTGTCAAGAAGATGTCACAATAATCCATTTATTCTTAAATGAAATTGGTTTAGGTTAATAAATTGATTTTTATTGGTGAAACAATGCAAAACTAAGTATAATTTACAACAGTTTTTAATGCGTGTTTCGTATTAGAAAACGGATAGTATTTATTTATTTGGAGGATTTATGAAAAGATTAACAACTCTTTTAAGCGCTCTAGTTGCCATGATGTCAACGAATGTGTTTGCTGAGTACGCCCTAAACATGACTGAAGGTGTAACTTCAATCAGTCGTGATATTTATGATTTACACATGATGGTATTTTGGATCAGTGTGATTATTGCGGTGGTTGTATTTGGTGCAATGTTTTATTCTGTATTTGCACACAGAAAATCAAAAGGCTACAAGGCTGCTAATTTTCATGAAAGCACCAAGGCCGAAATTCTTTGGACAGCAATTCCAGTGATTATTCTAGTTGGTATGGCGATTCCTGCTTCTAAAACATTGATTGATTTAGAAGACACCTCTAAAGCAGAAATGAGCATTAAGATTACTGGTCACCAATGGAAGTGGCAATATGATTATCCAAAAGAAGGCATCAGTTTTATTTCTAATTTGGCGCAATCTTCTAAAGACGTAATCTATGCAACACCAGCAGATCGTGAAGCGGTTGATGCTACTGGCGATACTTACTTACTTTCAGTGGACAAACATTTGGTTTTACCAGTTGACACTTCGATTCGTTTCTTAATCACTTCCAACGATGTAATCCACAATTGGTGGGTGCCAGCCTTTGGTGTGAAGCAAGATGCTAATCCAGGCTTTATTAATGATGCGTGGGCTCAGATTGATGAAATCGGTACTTACCGAGGCCAGTGTGCTGAGCTTTGTGGTAAAGACC
>OFCC01000006.1_pt1 | contig 50477 bp, 42 predicted proteins | sample 1520671 | NCBI WGS metagenome assembly OFCC01 (sample SAMEA3696450, study PRJEB22514) | metagenome | biome: water; feature: marine; material: hydrothermal vent | place: Pacific Ocean | collected 2014-08-16 | depth 1514 m | reverse complement strand
ACTGTACGCCATCACCACTCGCCATAGCGCCAGTAATTGCATCGGTTGTTGCGTTAAGTGCGCGTCCTGCATCTGCTTTAGAAAGGTTTGCTGCTGATGCGATTGCATCGATTAATTCTGATTTGTTCATTTCTTCTCCTCGAAAGTTTATTAAAAATACTAAATGCTAAAGGTTCGTTGTACAAGGAGGTAAGAGAATGAAAAACATACTTATCATAAACTACTAACCCCCAACATCTAGCCAACTCAATTATAAGGAAATATTTGAGCAATATCAACAAATTGCGGAAAAAAAAACCAACCTCACTTATTGTTTTCTTTCATGGCTCTTTGCTTGTCTCTCTGCCAGTCTTTTGCTTTAATATCTTGACGCTTATCATGGTCTTTTTTTCCTTTAGCTACGCCAATTTCAAGCTTGACCCTGCCTCTTACCCAATATAATTTAAGTGGCACAACGGTCGCACCTTTTTGGTTAATTTTGTCTTTAATTCGATTAATTTCTAAGCGGTTCAGCAATAACTTTCTCGTGCGAGTCGGATCGGGATTGACATGTGTCGATGCATTCGCCATTGGAGAGATATGTGCGCCGAATAAAAACAGCTCATTATTTTTTAAAATAACATAACCTTCTTTGATTTGTACTTTGTTATCACGCAGGCTTTTAACTTCCCATCCTTCTAAAGATAGCCCTGCTTCGAGGCTTTGTTCGATAAAATAGTCGTGTCGTGCTTTTTTATTAACGACTATCGTATTTGAACTTGATTTAGATTTTTTGGATTTTTTACCCATAATAGTTACCGACTGATATTACCCATGCATCATATTTCTAAAAGTGCGATTGTGCCCTATTCTTGTGAACAAATGTACCAACTGGTTAATCAGGTTAATAACTATCCTGAATTTCTCAACTGGTGTTCATCTGCCTCCATTTTAAATCAAACTGATGGTGAGATTACCGCTTCGGTGAGTATTAAAAAAAGCGTTTTTAATCAAACTTTTACCACGATTAACACGCTCACAACTAACCAGCGTATTGATATGCAACTCAAAGACGGACCTTTTAATCATCTTAGTGGTGCTTGGATATTTACTGCATTGAGTGACAAGGCTTGCAAAGTCGAGCTTGAATTAGAGTTTAACTTCTCTTCTAAGGTTGTTGATGTGGCTATTGCCCCTATTTTTACCTCTATTGCCAACTCTCAACTTGATGCATTTGTCACTCGTGCAAAACAAATTTATGGCTAGTAATATTGTCCTGTTTAACAAACCGTTCGGTGTATTGTGTCAATTTAGTGGTGAAGATAAAAACTTATCTAACTATATTGACATTAAAAACATCTACCCTGCAGGACGACTAGACAAAGATTCAGAAGGCTTAGTCATTCTTACCGATGATGGAAAGCTACAACATCAAATTTCACACCCAAAATTTGATAAAGAAAAAACCTATATTGTTCAAGTTGATGGTCAGATAAGTACAGAGGCGATTGATCAGTTGTGTCGTGGTGTGACACTCAAAGACGGCCTGACTAAACCCGCTAAAGCTTTAATCATCGACAAGCCTAGCTGGATTTGGGACAGAACCCCGCCAATACGGATAAGAAAGGACATTCCCACTTCTTGGATTGAGTTAAAAATCACCGAAGGCAAAAACCGACAAGTTCGGCGCATGACGGCGCATGTTGGCTTTCCAACACTCAGGCTTATACGTGCCCAGATTGGCGATTGGAAACTCAATAATATCAGTCTTGGAAAGTATGAACACCTTTGAATTGGCCTTTGATGCGTTAATGTGTCATGACACCCTTGATAAAATTAAATTGGTTAATCAGCTTCATACGTTAAAAGAGCAGTTGGCACTTAACTATCAAAGCGAATATCTGATTTCTCCCGTTAAAAACCCAGGTAGACCGGTAAAACCAAACTTAGTCAGGTTTCAATCTATCCCCAAAAGGGATAAGTCTGATCTTGGCTTTATTAAAACCATTCATGCTATTTGTCATATTGAGTTTAATGCTATTAATTTAGCATTGGATGCTGTGTATCGATTTCAACACATGCCTGATACATTCTACCAAGACTGGATTCAAGTCGCTTTTGAAGAATCACAACACTTTCAATTGCTGAATAACTACCTTGTTGAACTGGGTTATCAATATGGTGATTTTGATGCGCATAATGGCCTATGGAAAATGACTCATGAAACTGATTATGATGTACTTGCTAGAATGGCGCTGGTGCCTCGCGTACTAGAAGCCAGAGGCCTAGATGCGACACCAAAAATTCAAAAGCGTTTCAAACACTCTAAATTTGAAAAAATGGTGGATATTCTACAGGTGATTTTTAATGATGAAATTGGTCATGTAAAAATTGGCAATACTTGGTTCCACAGCCTTTGCCAACAAAGGAATTTAGACCCAATACAAGCCTTTGATCAATTAATACAAAAACACATTGGCGAATCTTTACGTGGTCCGTTTAACATTGAAGCCAGAAAATTAGCCAATTTTTCCAAAAAAGAACTGGATTATCTGCAGGCTTTATAATATTATTTTAATCCAACCAACCAAGTGTCAATGGTGTCAGTTAACACCTGTACAGTACCATTTTCTTTGTAATAATGGTCAGCACCTTTAATAACTTTTTGTGCATTTTGCTTATTGCCAGAAACATCCATTAACACTTTTCTAGATTCTGATAAACGAACAACACCTGGAAAATCTTTTTCACCATAGACATCCAATACTGGTTTCAGCATAATATCTAACGGGAAGCGCTTAATGACTTTTTGCTTGTAATCCGTTGCACCCATGCCAATACCCACATAGGCACTAACCTTATCATCGCCATATTTATCAAAATAACTCATTGACATATGCGCACCACAACCATGAGAAACCAAAACAATATTATCAACACCGCGTTGTTTATAAAAATCAATGGCCGCTTCAATACGCTCATGTGCATAAGGGAATATAGGCACATAATCATAATAAGTTGCATTTTTATCTAACACTGGCATTTGTACTGAAAGCGTATGCCAACCTTTTTCTGCCAAACCAACCCTAAGCGGTTTGATTGTATTTGACCAATTCGCATGATAACCACGAGAATGCAGGATAATAACGCCACCTTTAGGGGTGTCGGTATCTGGCTCCATATAGATACTAAAAACTTCTTTATCTTCTGCGAGTGGAAGGTATTCAACATCACCATCCATCACCGCTTCTTCGATTTCTCCTATCATGCGTGTTTCACGCTCAAAGTCTGGTTTATCATTGGTAAACTGATTAAAAGTTTTCTGCAATACAGAGGGATCAAAATCTCCAATTTTTGACAAACTTGGAAACTTAGGAATGTCATCCAGACTAAATAAAGCAAAACTTGCATGTGATAACATTAATACTAATGTTAATAATATTTTATTCAACATATTTCTCTCTCAATTTTTCTAAAGCAAGTTTCGCTTCAGGGTGATTATTATTACTGGCTCTGTTGAACCAATAGTAGGCTTGTTTAATATCGCCTTGATCTAAAAACAACGAAGCTAGATTAAATTGCGCATATTCATCTTCTTGCTTGGCAGCACTTAACCACCAATCATACGCCTTTTGCGTATCCTTCTCAACACCTCTACCTTCATAATAAAGCATTGCCAACTCACTTTGGGCGTAAGGCAAACCTTGTTTAGCGGCTTTATTAAACCAAGAAAAGGCAGTTTTTTCATTTTTTTCTGCACCTAAGGCATGCAAATAACTCAAGCCAATATTATTCTGCGCAGCAGCATGATCAGCATTTGCAGCTTTTAACATCCATTTAAAAGCGTCAATATTACGCCCACGCTGGGAGTAATCATAACCAATTTGATACCAAGTATCAGCCGGATCACCAGCAACAACGGTTAAATTTAAGGCAAAAAAAAGGGACGCTATTAACGCCCCTCTCTTCAAACTAATGGTCAACAACTATTTAGTTGTTAAGCCCAACAATTTCCAATCATTCATACCACCGCGGTAGTATTTGATCTTACTTTGCGGGTAACCCATCGTCAACAATGCTCTAATTGAAGCTGGAGACTGTCCACACCATGAACCATTACAGAACAAGTATAAAGTCTTAGCACCGTCGTAATCTAATACACCGTCAAGATCTTTAACACCAAATGTTTCAACCATCAACTCAACAACAGCCATAGGATCTTTGGCTAACGCCTTAGAATTAAGCTTTGTAAATGGAACGTTTACTGCGTGTGGGATTGTACCTTTCTTAACCCAACCCGGTGTACGCGCATCAACAACCAATACTGAAGTGTCGCCACCAGCAGAATCACGTGCTGCATGAATTACGTCTAGTTCAGTTACTGTATCAACTGATGCAGGCGCGAACGGTGCTGTTGGTTGAATACAGAATGGTGGACAAGGACGTGATGTCTTTGCAAATGCTGGATCAATTAAGTTAGCGTTATCTTGGTTACGTGAAATACCCGCAACGTCCATAACACCTTTAACGATACCAACTGGCTTAGCTGTTACAGCCGTTGATGCTAATAATGCTACTGATGCAGCACTTACTACTAATGTTTGAAGTTTCATACTTCTCTCCTCTTTATATAAAAAATAACTCATTATTGAGCTTTATTGTTAACTCCCCCAAGAAGCGGAACTAAGAATTCTTTGTTTGTTAATCGCAGCTTGGCTCTTCTTCCAAATTGTGATTAGCGAAAAAGTCCATAACACACTCTTCTTTTTCGTCGTCTTCTTTACCGTCACAAAAATCTTGTGCACCATCACGAATAACTTGTTTCTGTGGTTCCGTCGCATTAGCACCTAGTGCTGGAATGTTGGCGAATACATTAAAACTTAATAAAAATCCAAATAACATTGCTAATTTTTTCACTACTCTCTCCTTGTTTTTATTGCCCAAAATTACTGTTATACCATCACCGTCAATGATTACAAGTTTTTTTTTGACTATTTGAATATCATGATATGCTAATAATTAAGCGTTCATTATGAGCAATATCAAAAAAACCAGTTCTTATTTAGTTCAATTCATCCATCGCTTGATTCGCTAATAGATCGGCCATTTCGTTACCCTTATCGCCACTATGACCTTTAACCCAATGCCAGTGCACATTGTGCTTTTCATTTGCCTTGTCAAGCTGTTGCCATAGATCAACATTTTTCACTGGTTTTTTATTGGCAGTCTTCCAGCCTCTTAACTTCCATCCTTTGATCCACTCGTTAATGCCACTCATGACATATTTAGAATCGGTATATAAATCAATATCGATCGTACTTGACTTAATGGCTTCTAACGCTTTGATGGCTGCTGTTAGCTCCATACGATTATTGGTGGTGTCTTTTGCACTGCCTTTGAGTTTTTTATCATGGTCGCCATATCTGAGCCACACACCCCAACCGCCAATACCCGGATTGCCTCGGCAGCCGCCATCGGTGTAAATAATTATTTTATCCATCAATATTTGTTTGTAACCAATATTCTAATAATGCCAAATGCCAAAGCCGTGATCCATTCAGTGCAGTCATATAGTGCTCTGGTCGATCAATCACTTTTTGTACAAAATCTTGATTATAAACACCACGATTCACACAGCTGCTAGATTTTAAAATATCGCTCATAAAGTCTAAAAATTCACCACGTACGTATTTAAGCGCTGGCATCGGGAAATAACCTTTCTTACGATCAATCACGCTATCGGGTAATAAACCGCGGGAAATTTGTTTAAGTGGGTGTTTACCCTCTTCACCCATCTTTAAACTCGGTGAAATACTAAGTGCGTGCTCGACTAATTGATAATCCATAAAGGGTACACGAGCTTCCAAACCCCAAGCCATGGTCATGTTATCGACGCGTTTAACCGGGTCGTCTACCACTAAACGGGTGATATCAGTACGAAACACTTTATCCATAAATTCATCAGCATTGGCTTTGGCAAACTCCTTGTTTAACCAAGACTCAGTATGGTTGCCAGAGTGATAGCGCTGATTAACAGTTTGTAAATACTCTTCATAAGGTCGATCCACATAATGTTTGGCGAAGCGCTCTACCTCGGTGCCTGATTCAGCTTGCATGCGTGGATACCAAAAATACCCCGCAAAGGCCTCATCAGCACCTTGCCCTGACAGTACAACTTTAATCTGTTTGGATACTTGCTCTGAGAGTAAGTAAAAAGCCACCGCATCTTGACCCACCATTGGTTCTGCCATATTGGCCACTGCCTCTCCTAAGCGTGGCAATACTTGTGAATTACTCACCACGTATTTTTCATGTTTAGTGTTAAATTTTTTAACAATTTGATCGGAATATTCAAACTCAGAACCCGCTTCATCATCAATGTCTTCAAAACCGATCGAAAAAGTGCGAATGTCTTTATGCCCTGCCTCATGCAACAAGCCCACCAATAGTGAAGAATCTAACCCCCCTGATAGCAACACGCCAATCGGTACATCAGCAGCATTCATTCTTTTAAGTACGGCTTGAGTTAATAACTCATGTGTGCGTTCAATATGTTCGGCATCACTTAGCTCAGATCTTTGCGCTTTGGGTTGCCAATAAGTTTTTTCTACCACTTTACCTTTGGCATTAATCGTCAAGGTAGTGGCTGGTTTGATTTTATTCACACCATTTAAGATGGTGTTAGGCGCGGGCACTACACCATGCAAAGATAACTGCTGTTGTAGTGCAACTGAATTAATACCTGTATTAGCGCCAATAGCCACCAAAGCTTGGGTGTTAGAAGCAAAGCTAAAGACTTGATCGGTCAAACTAAAATACAAGGGTTTAATCCCCATACGGTCACGTGCAACAAATAGCAGATTGGTTTTTTGATTCCAAATACAAAAAGCAAACATGCCATCTAAGTGGGTGACACAATCCTCACCCCAGAAATGATAAGCCTTAATAATAACTTCCGTATCTGAATGTGAGAAGAAGGTATAGCCTTGTTTGATTAAATCTTGGCGTAACGATTGATAATTGTAAATCGTGCCATTAAAGACCAACACCAAGTCTAGTGTTTCATCTTTCATCGGCTGTGCCCCATAATTTGATAGATCAATAATACTAAGGCGTTGATGACCAAAACCAATCTTGCCATCTGCCCACTGCCCAGAAGCATCCGGGCCACGCCTAGCGATCTTGGACATCATCATGCTTAATGTTTCAGACTGAACTGACTTATAATCAAATCTTAGTTGGCCGCAAATACCACACATATCAAACTTAGAGAGAATGTAAAATAAAGCTATTTTATCAAGTAATAATCAGGACTTTAGCGTAATGGCACAAACACTCTACGATAAATTGATGGCGGCACATGTAGTGCGTGAAGAAGCAACCACAGCGCTTATCTATATTGATCGACAGCTGATTCATGAAGTCACCTCACCTCAGGCCTTTGAAGGCTTGGAAATGGCGGGCAGAAAGCCTTGGCGTCTTGATGCTAATTTGGCTGTTCCGGATCATAACGTACCTACCACAGAGCGTTCAAGTGGTGTTACCGGCATTAAAGATCCAATTTCAAAAATACAAATTGAAACGCTGGATAAAAATTGCGAAATATTCGGTATTAATGAAATTACCATGAATGATATTCGCCAAGGTATTGTGCATGTGGTTGGCCCTGAGCAAGGTGCCACACTGCCAGGCATGAGTATTGTCTGTGGTGACTCACATACTTCTACCCATGGTGCGCTCGGTGCTTTGGCATTTGGCATTGGTACTTCTGAAGTAGAACACGTGCTAGCTACTGGTTGCTTATGGCAATCTAAATCTAAGAATTTAAAAATCGAAGTAAGTGGTGGATTAAATGAATTTGTGAGTGCTAAAGATGTGGCACTCTATATTATTGGCCAAATCGGCACAGCAGGTGGTACCGGTTATGCCATTGAGTTTGCCGGTACAACCATTCAAGGTTTAAGTGTTGAGGGGCGTATGACGCTTTGCAACATGGCCATTGAAGCTGGCGCGCGCGTGGGTATGATAGCTGTTGATGACAAAACCATTGAATACGTTAAAGGCCGCCCAATGGCACCAACGGGCGATGAGTGGGACAAGGCTGTCGAATATTGGCATACCTTACATTCTGACGAAGGTGCTCATTTTGATCAGGTTGTTCGTATTAACGCTAAAGACATTAAACCCCAAGTTACTTGGGGTACCTCTCCAGAAATGGTTATTGAGGTGGGTGGCATTGTGCCTGATCCAGATAAAGAAACCGACCCAGTTAAAGCAGAAGGCATTCGTAATGCGCTAAGCTATATCCATCTAAAGGCCAATACACCAATCAACACAGTGAAAATTGATAAAGTCTTTATTGGCTCTTGTACCAACTCTCGACTTGAAGATTTGCGCGTAGCGGCTGCGGTCACAAAAGGCAAACACATTGCCGATAATATCAAACTGGCTTTAGTGGTGCCCGGCTCAGGCTTGATTAAAAAACAAGCAGAAGTCGAAGGTTTAGACAAAATATTTACCGATGCAGGGTTCGAGTGGCGCGAGGCTGGATGTTCTATGTGTCTTGCCATGAATGCTGATAAATTAGAACCTGGAGAGCGTTGTGCATCGACTTCTAATCGTAATTTTGAAGGTCGTCAAGGTCAAGGCTCATTCACGCATTTGGTTAGTCCTGCGATAGCAGCAGCCAGTGCGATTGCTGGTCATTTTTCGGAGGTTAAATAATGCAAGCTTTTAAAACATTAACATCTATCGCCGCACCACTTGATCGTGCCAATATCGATACCGACGCTATCATTCCTAAGCAGTTTTTAAAATCCATTAAACGCTCTGGTTTTGGCCCTAACTTATTTGACGAATGGCGTTATCTTGATCATGGCGAAGTCGGTATGAACAACACTAAGCGCCCACTGAATAAAGATTTTGTACTTAATCAACCAGAATACCAAGGTGCAAAAATACTACTTACACGTGAGAACTTTGGTTGTGGATCCTCTCGTGAGCACGCACCTTGGGCGTTAGAAGACTATGGCTTTAAAGTGATTATTGCACCAAGTTTTGCCGATATTTTTTATAACAACTGTTTTAAAAATGGCCTTTTGCCGATCGTGCAAGACAATAATGTTATGGATGAATTATTTGGTTTTAAGGGTGAAATCACCATTGACCTCGAATCACAAAGCATCAATGCCAATGGTAAAAAATATACTTTTGAAGTAGATGCTGAGCGCAAAAGACGTCTGCTTAATGGTTTGGACGATATTAGCCTCACACTGCAATATAAAGATGAGATAAAATCATTCGAAACCACTTACTTTAAAAAATATTCTTGGCTATGATTGGACGACTCAGCGGAAAAATTCTAGAAAAAAACCCACCTGAAATCCTCTTAGAAGTGGGTGGTATTGGCTATGAAATCTTGTGCCCTATGTCAACTTTCTACGAAATGGGTGCTGGCTCTAACTTGATGTTACATACACATCTCCAAGTTAAAGAAGATGCACACACTTTATATGGTTTTATTTCTAAAGACGAAAAAACCTTATTTAGAGAATTAATCCGCGTTAATGGTATTGGACCTAAAGTAGCGCTTGCCATTCTTTCACATTTAAACATCGCTTCGTTGATGAATGCAGTTGCCATGGAAGATGATGTACTACTAGCAAAAACCCCAGGCATTGGCAAGAAAACCGCCCAAAAACTCATTGTCGAGCTTAAAGATCGCCTAGAAAAAATAGAGCTCAGCAATACAAAATATCAAAAAATTACAGCAAGCAATACCAATCCAAACACTCAAAAAGCATCAAGTGCACTACAAGCGCTCGGCTTTAAAGTAAAAGAGGCTGATAGAATGCTAAACGCTATTAATGATGACACACTAACAACCGAAGAATTAATTCGTCTAGCCTTACAAAACAAGTAAGCCCTCACAAAATTTAAGCTTGCTATAATCAAGCTATGTTTAGAATATTCATGGCTTTGATTTTTCTACCCATCTTGGCATGGGCACATCCTGCAATGGAATTAGAACAGATCTACCTCGATAAAGGTAAAGACTACACACCCAGAACTCAGCATCTTGATAAGCAAGGTCGTGCTAAATTTGTCAATCATTTAATCTTAGAGTCTTCACCTTACTTATTACAGCATGCGCATAATCCAGTCAATTGGTATCCATTTTCAGATGAGGCCTTTGATAAAGCCAAGGCAGAAAATAAGCCAATTTTTATTTCCATTGGTTATGCTACTTGCCATTGGTGTCACGTCATGGAAGAAGAAAGCTTTGACGATGTCGAAGTGGCAAAATTTCTCAATAAACATTTTATTTCCATTAAGGTTGACCGTGAAATTCGCCCTGATGTCGATGCAACTTATATGAACGTGTCTCAATTGATTAATGGCTCAGGCGGTTGGCCACTTAATGCGGTGATATTGCCAGATGGTAAAGCCTTTTTTGCAGGTACTTATTTTCCTAAACCTCAATTATTAGACATACTTTCACAAATACAAACGCTTTGGAAAAATGAAAAAAATAGCGTTATTAATCAAGCTAATAAGATTGACAATATCTTAAATAAGGCCGAGGCAAAAACTCAGAGTAATATTGATAAATCCATTATTCCTAAAGCTATTCAAGCCTTACTGAGTAACTTCGATGAAATGGAAGGTGGTTTTGGCGAAGCGCCAAAATTCCCACATGAATCTATGTTATTGTTACTGATAGACGAGCAAAAACGCAACCCAAATGACGAGCAACTCAACGCCATCACCACAACACTTGACATTATGGCTAGTGGTGGTTTATACGATACAGTAGGCGGTGGTTTTCATCGTTACTCTACAGACAACACTTGGCTAATACCACATTTTGAAAAAATGCTTTATAACCAAGCACAACTATCATTAGTCTATACCCGCGCTTATCAACTCACACATAAGCCACTTTATAGACGTATTGCACAACAAACATTGGATTATGTCTTAAAAGAAATGCAAGATAAAAATGGTGGCTTTTTCTCAGCTACTGATGCAGACTCTGAGGGTGAAGAAGGCACTTTCTTTGTTTGGTCAATAGACGAGATAAAGACTGTTCTGAATAAAGATGAATTTAAACACTTTAATCAGTGGTTTGACTTATCATCACACACTGATTTTGAAGGCAATCATGTTATTCGTTTTAAGGATATTAATGACGTTAATGTAGATGACTATAAACAAATTGATGGGTTACTTGCTAAATTATATAACGTCAGAATTAAAAGAGAGCTGCCACTCACCGACAATAAAGTGTTACTTTCTTGGAATGCACTGATGGTTCCTAGCTTAATTGAAGCAGGAAAGGTTTTTAATGAAGAGAAATACACAACTGCCGGTTTAGCTTTAGCAAGTCGCTTAGAATCATTCAATAAAAACAATCAACTTTATCGGGTATCCATTAACAATAAGCTTGAGACAAACGCGCTATTCGAAGACTACGCTTATTTGGCTAATGCTTATCTGTCCGTATTCGATCAAACAAATGAAAAAAAATGGTTAAACAGAGCGGTCCAATTAGTTAATACCATGAATGAGAAATTTTGGGATAAAGAGCGGTTTGGTTACAACATGACCAACGATAACAAATACTTAAATACTCGCTACAAAGAATCTTATGATGGTGCTATTCCATCTGCTAACGGCATAGCTTACCAAGTATTGGTTAAACTAAATAACCGAACAACCGAGCCATCATTCATTCAACAAGCTGAACAATTATTGAGTGCTTTTTCAGCTGATATTAACCAAGACCCTTATTCTTATAGCTCGTTTATTTTAGGCTTTAATCATGCTATTTTTACTGAGGCAGCCAATGTTCAATATGCTTATCAAGGCCGTATTCGTGTGCACACACAAACTCTTGATAATGATGAATTACTCGTCAACCTAAGTCTTAATCCGCTTTGGCATATCAACTCTAACCAGCCAATACAAGATTCATTAATTGCTACTAAAATAACCAATCTAGATACTCAAAATTGGACGCTTGAAGACTCAACCTATCCACAAGGTGAGCTGGCTAAATTGGGTTTTTCCAAAGACCAAATTTCAATTTATAAAGATCAAGCAAAAATTGGACTCAAACTAAAACAACACTCAAAAACCTACATAACACCAACACTCTTGTTGACTTTACAAGCTTGCAGTGACAAGGTGTGTCTACCGCCCACCACAATAACTTTAAAACCTTAAGTAGTCTTGCCTAAACGTTTTACCCATCCAACAAAATCATGATTAATCAAATATAAACAAGGTAGTAATACCAACGTCATTACCGTACCAAACAATAGGCCGTAACCCAACGAGAGTGCCATCGGTTGCAAGATATAGTCAGTTCCGCCAATACCATAAGCCAGTGGTATCACCCCCGCCAAAGTAGTGAGTGTTGTTAGTACGACGGCGCGTAGGCGGTCTTTCGCCCCTTTAATAACAAACCCATGCGCCGAAGCCGTGGTATCAACAACCTTTGCTTTTAAATAATTCAGATGTGAAACCAGTACTAAGGAGTCATTCACAATCACCCCTACTAATGCCAACGTGCCCAAAATCGCAAAAAAGCTTAGCGTTTCACCATGCAAGAAAAATGCCCAAATCACACCAATAACCGAAAAAGGAATGGCGCTCAGCACCAATAATGGCTGCGTATAAGAATTAAACAACAATACCAACAGCAGAAAAATGCCAAAAATTGCCATCACGAACGCTCGCTTAAAGCTGTCCATCGATTGCATGGTTTCTTTAGCGCCACCTTCTTTAATCACGCGAATATTTGGGAAATTACTGGTTAAATCTAAACGCTCTAAAGCTTCATCCATCACTCTACTTACGGTGGTAATTTCATCATCAACACTACCACTAACCAAAGTAGATCGTTGTCCGTTAAAGTGATTAAAATCTGGTTCGCCTTCAATTTGTCGAATACTGGAGAATTGTGAAATCGGCACTAAATGGCCTTTACGGTTATTCACTTTTAAAGATTGAATGAAAGCTTGTGAATGCAAGCCATCGCCAAAATAGATTCTAAAATTAACATCATTTTGGCCATCGCGCATATCAGTCACATCAATACCCGTAAAAGCAGTTTTTAGATATTGACTAACCACAGAAAAGTCGATTTCCAATCGGGCCATTTTTTCAAAATCAAGCACAACTTCAATACGCGCTTTCCCTGGCTCATCATCGCGATTAATATTATCCAATCCATCGATTGATGACAAAATTTCCTCTAATTGGTCAGCGGCAACTTGACGCTGAACATGATCACTACCCACTAAATTAATCTCTACATCCTCGCCTTGTGGTGGGCCGGGCCGTCTAATGGAAAATTTGAGTTTTTCAGCTGCGGTAATTTCACCTACTCTCGCCTTGAGCTGCTTGAGTAACGCTTTAGAGGTTTGCACCCTCTCGCTCGACGGAGACAGCTCAATCGTGAACCTAGCCACATGAGTAAAATATTTACCCACATTAGAGGTGATTGATTCTAAGTCTTCACCCACAACCTCACTAATCAAGGCTTCTATTTGCTCACTAACCGATTCAGTGTAACCGAGCGAGCTACCTGCAGGCATTTGTAATCTAGCACTAATGGTATCGACGCCAATCGCAGGAAATAAAACAAACTTCATATTGGTCTTAGCAAAATATAACGAAGCCGCCAACATCAATGCGAATACTATTACCACCATATAACGCCACTTAAGCACAGCACTTAAAAAATCTTCGAACCAAACTTCTACTGCGTCAAACCAATGGCTGCTTTTAATCTTCTCATGTGAACTTGCCAAATGCGCTGGCAATGCGATAGATACTTCTAAAAATGACAATAACAATGCAAAAATCACCACAATTGGAATTACATAAATAAATTTACCCATGGTGCCGCCCATCAAAAACATCGATGAAAAGGCTAAAATAGTAGTTAAAATAGTAGTAATCACCGGCATAATCACATGTTTAAAGCCCCGTGTTGCTGACTCGAATCGATCTTCCCCACGCTGTTTGTGATGATGAATACTCTCTGCCACAATAATAGAATCGTCCACTACAATGCCTAATACTAGAATCATTGCTGCCAATGAAACCAGATTAATGGTCTCGCCACTTGCACCTAATAATGCCACTGTACCTAGTAAGCTCACCGGCAAACTAACTGCCACCCAAAAAGCAGTTTTAAATGAGAGAAAAGCACCTAATACAATTAGCACCAACAGCAAGCCCATCATGCCATTATTGGTCACAATCTTTAAGCGGTTACGTACATATTTAGACATATCTGAAGAGTAAAAAATTTGGAGTTGATTGTCATACTTACTGTTAAGATCGGTAATTTTTTCTTTAACTAAGTCAACCGTGGTGATGACATCGGCTTGGGCTTGTTTTCGTACACGTAATATAAAGCCTTTTTTGCCATTCACGCGAATGATAGATTTCTCCTCAACATTGCCACTTTCAATCTGAGCAATGTCTTTCAGGCGAACAATAGGCCCCTGGAAAGTTGACTTAATAATCACATCGCCCACTGATTCAGCTTGGTCAAATTTGGCCAACACCACAATGATTTTTTCGTCCCTTTCGCTGTGATTTTGCCCAACGGTATAACGCGCATTGCGTTTAGCAATAGAATCTATAATTTGCGGTAGGGAAAGTTTATGCTGATAAAGTTTGTTTGGATTGATTCTAATTTGTATTTCCCGATCTAAGTAACCATCCTTAACCACTTCGGAAACACCGTCAACCAACTCAAGAGAATCAGCAATATTATCAGTGATTTTTCTTAGCTCAGCATAAGATAAATCTGGGGCGCCAATGCTAATTTTAATAATGCTTTTTCTAGAAGTTTTCTGGTCGCGTACATTAGGCAAGTTAGTCACTTCAGCTGGCAAAGATTTAATACGATTAACCGCATTTCTGATATCTTGCTTGAGTGTGTCAATATCGCTCACATCTTGAGATAAAGTCACTGTAATGCTGGAACGCCCTTCTCTAGACACCGAAACAAACTTCTCAATACCTGAGATATTGCTGAGTTCATCTTCAATGAGGTTGGTGACGTTTTGCTCAACATCTTCGGGTGATGCGCCAGGGTAAGCTGTTGAAATAGACATGACTTCAAAGTCAACTGCTGGGAATTGGTCTCGTTGAATACTGCTAAGCGCCAATAGACCAATCGCGATAACACTCACGGTAAAAACTAAGGCTAGTTTTTTTTGCCTAACAAAGAAATTAAGGATACTGTCCATAATGGATTAGTATACCAACAGTAACCCTGTGTTTTGTTTTCTAGTCGGTCTTTTTGTTACGGGTTCTTTTGCGCTCAGTCTCACCCAATATGCGTTTACGAATACGAGTAGAGTTTGGTGTTACTTCTACCAACTCATCATCATCAATGAATTCTAACGCTTGCTCAAGGTCGAGCTTAATTGCTGGTGTTAATGACACAGCCTCATCGGTACCTGAAGAACGTACATTGGTAAGTTGCTTGCCTTTCATCACGTTAACCACCAAATCTTTATCACGTGCATGAATACCTACTACCATGCCTTCATAAATATCAGTATTGTGCTCTACAAAGAATTTACCACTCTTTTGCAGATTGAAAATTCCATAGGCAACCGCTTTACCTTGATTCATAGAGATTAAAGAGCCATTAGAGCGCTGGCCAATCTGACCTGGCTTTTGCGGCTTATAAGCATCAAAAGTTGAATTCATCAAACCAGTACCCGTAGTTGCTGTTAAGAATTCAGTTCTAAAACCGATTAAACCACGTGCTGGAATATTAAAGTCTAGTTTTACGCGTCCGTTACCATCAGGCACCATGTTAGTAAGCTCGGCCTTACGTTCGCCAAGTTTTTCCATTACTGTGCCTTGATGTTGAGTTTCAACGTCCACACTTAGGTCTTCAAACGGTTCACAAGTCACACCATCAATTTCTTTTAAAATCACTTGTGGTCGGCCCACTGCTAACTCGAAACCTTCACGACGCATGGTTTCAATCAAGATTGATAAATGCAATTCGCCACGACCAGAAACAATAAATTCTGAAGGGTCTTCTGTATTAGCAACACGCAATGCAACGTTATAGATTAGTTCTTTATCTAGGCGATCACGAATATTTCTTGTAGTAATATATTTTCCATCTTGCCCTGCGAATGGAGAATCATTAACACGGAATGCCATTGATACGGTTGGCTCATCAACACTGAGTGGTGGCAATGCTTCAATCGTCTCAGGATCACAAACAGTATCTGAAATAGAGATACCTTCAATGCCAGTAATACAAACAATATTGCCCGCTTCAGAGGCATTAGTATCGATTTTATCAAGCCCTAAAAAACCTTGTAAATTGGCAATTTTAGCTTTACGCTCAGTACCATCTGCACCGACAATAACCACTTGTTGATTCTTTTTAATCGTGCCACGAGTAATACGGCCAATACCAATTGCACCCACAAATGATGAATAATCCAGTGCCGTAATCTGCATCTGTAGTGGCGCTTCAATATCAACCTCGGGCGCTTTAACGTGTTTAACGATAGTCTCAAACATGGGTGTCATATCACCTTCACGCACACCATCTTCTAATGATGCATAGCCATTAATACTAGAGGCGTAAATAACAGGGAAATCTAATTGCTCATCCGTCGCACCGAGTTGATCAAATAAATCAAAAACTTGGTCAATCACCCAATCAGGGCGAGCCGCATCTTTATCGATTTTGTTTATCACTACAATCGGGTTGAGGCCCTGATCAAAAGCTTTTTTAGTCACAAAACGCGTTTGTGGCATTGGTCCTTCTTGTGCATCCACCAGTAAAAGCACTGAGTCTACCATCGATAAAACGCGCTCTACTTCACCGCCAAAATCGGCGTGTCCCGGGGTGTCTACAATATTAATATGGTAGTCATTCCACTTAATCGCTGTATTTTTCGATGAAATGGTAATACCACGCTCTTTTTCCAAATCATTCGAATCCATCATACGATCAGTAGACTCAAAACGATCATCAAAAGTTTGAGATTGTTCCAATAGCTTATCAACCAATGTGGTTTTACCGTGGTCAACGTGCGCAATAATAGCGATATTTCTAAGTTTGGTATTCATACGAATTAAGTGAATGCGAAAAAGGCACTATTATCCCGTAAAATGACTATCAATATTAGAAATTATTGATATAACTATTTATGGGTAAAAAAAGCAGTTCTGGTCGCTGGATGAGTGAACACCTGAGTGATGAATATGTAAAAAAAGCACAAAAAGAAGGCTACCGTTCACGTGCTGTTTACAAACTGACAGAGGTTGTAAACAAAGATAAATTTATTAAGCCGGGTTCTCGCGTGCTTGATTTAGGTGCTGCGCCTGGCGGTTGGAGTCAAGTGGCAATTAAATTAGTAGGGAAATCAGGCCAAGTTATCGCCAGTGATATTCTTGATATTGAACCTATCCCTGGGGTGGATTTTCTCTGTGGTGACTTTACTGAAGACTCAGTTTATGAAGAGCTATTAACATTAACGGGTGGCCATAAAATGGACGTGGTACTCTCAGACATGGCACCAAATATGAGTGGGCAACTCTCAGTTGATATTCCAAAATCGATGTATTTGTGTGAATTGGCACTTGATATGGCCATTAAAACGCTCACACCCAAAGGTACTTTCTTTATTAAAGTATTTCAAGGTGATGGCTTTGACGCTTTTGTAAAATCTTGTAGGGCAGCATTTGTTAAGGTCACCATTCGCAAACCAAAAGCATCTAGAGCACGCTCTAAAGAAGTATATCTTTTAGCAAATACGCTAAAATAACGTCCTATGCAAAATTTTGAAGATATTCAAAACCTAGTCCAAGACGACATTGCTAAGACAGATCAAGTATTGATTGATCATCTTAGTTCTGATGTGGCGCTGATTAACCAAATGAGTGGTTATATTATCAACGCCGGTGGTAAGCGATTACGCCCATTACTTTTGCTACTGTGTGCACGCGCCACTGGCTACCAAGGCGACCACCACCATTTGATGGCTGTGGTAATTGAGTTGATTCATACAGCGACACTATTACACGACGATATCGTTGACGAATCTAACACGCGTCGAGGCAAAGAAACTGCCAACGAAGTTTGGGGTAATGCAGCCAGTGTTTTAGTGGGTGATTTTCTTTATTCCCGTGCCTTTGAGATGATGGTTAAACCTGGCTCAATGCGTATTATGACGCTCCTTTCTAAAGCTACCAATGAAATTGCCCAAGGTGAAGTCATGCAACTGCTTAATTGCCAAAACTCTGCACTCACCGAGAAAGAGTACTATCGAGTCATTGAGCGAAAAACGGCTGTGTTATTCCAAGCAGCAACACAAATTGGTGCTATTTTATCTGCTGCCGACGAGGCACAAGAATTAGCACTTCGAGATTATGGCCTGCATCTGGGCAACGCCTTTCAAATTATCGATGATGTGCTTGATTATGAATCTGACTCTGAGACCATGGGTAAAGAAGTGGGTGATGACCTTGCGGAAGGAAAAACCACACTACCCATTATTTATGCCCTTGAAAACACCTCGGGTAAAGAACGTGAACTACTGGTTAATGCCATTGAGAATGCAGATAACTCCGATATTGAGCACGTTGTTCATATTCTTCAAACAGTCAAAGCCTTTGATTACACACGATCAAAAGCACAAGAATCAGCCGATTTGGCCAAACAATCCTTATCCAACCTCCAAGATTCGGATTACAAAGAAGCGCTTATCTTATTGTGCGACTTATCTTTACAGCGTAAATCTTAGGATCATCCTTAATGCTAACCACTGAGTTAAAGACTCAAATTCGTCAGTCGCTCGAAGCCGCTAAAAAAGGCATGCCTGATTTCAAAATCAGACAAGCGCAAAATAAAATGATTGCTGAAATCTCTAAAACCTTAGCGGGCGAATATCCTAACGGCAACCCTATTCTGTGTGTTGAGGCGCCAACGGGTACTGGAAAAACCATGGCTTATTTACTCAGCGCCATCCCTATTGCTAAAGCGCAAAAAAAGAAACTGATTGTTTCCAGTGCGAATGTCGCCCTACAAGAACAACTGCTCAACAAAGACATTCCTGAGGTGCAAAAATACTGCTCGGTTGATTTTGAATACGCACTGGTCAAAGGTCGATCTCGCTATGTTTGTGTACGCAATTTAATCAACTTAGTTGAGGATAAAGCCAGTGAAAACGAACTATTTGATAACGCTGCGTTATGGGATGCACCACCGGGTAAATACCAATTAGATCAACTGGGTGAAATGCTTGAGGATTATTCAGCCAAAAAATGGAATGGTGAAATAGACGATTTAGAACAAAATCCAGATGGCTCTTTATGGTCAAAAATCGCTTGTAATCGTTTTACTTGTACAGCCAAAAATTGTGAATTTTATAATGACTGTGCTTTTTTTAAAGCCAGAAAAAAAATCACCAAAGCCGATGTGATTATCGCTAATCATGATTTAATTTTGGCAGATTTAAGTACCGGCAATACCGTGTTACCTGATGTCGATGAATCCATCTATATCTTTGATGAAGCGCATCATCTTAACCACAAGGCTTTGTCTCATTTTTCACTCAGTACTGGTACCGAATTTATTAAAACCAGCCTACGCCAAACCCAAGGCGTGAGTGAACAAGTTTGTAAACTTACACAATCTGACGCACCTGATAATAACATTAAAGCAGTGGATGATTATTTATCCGATTTAACTGAGTTACTTAAAGGCCTAACCTTTGATGAAGAAATTCATTTGTTTGACCAAGGGGTTGTGGAGGTACCAATTCAAGCGATTTGTCAAAACTTAATCACTAGTATTGGCAGTACGCACACCCAATTTGAACACTTAAAAGAATCGTGGTCAGATTATCTAAAAATTAAAATGGTGGAAAAAACCATTGCCGACCCACTTAACAATGTTTTAGGTGAGTGCGAACAACACCTGTCTTCTATCTTGTTGTTACTTTCCTCATTTTTACAAGCAGATGAAACCGGACAAGCGCCGCATTCTCGCTGGATCGAAAAAACCACTGCAGCCAATAAGAAAACCAACTATATCTTAAATAGTGCACAAATCGACATTTCAAACAACTTAGATCAGCTCATTTGGTCAAAAGTAGCTGGTGCGGTTTTAACTTCAGCCACCCTATCATCGCTTGGTAGTTTTAATCGACTTAATCAGCAATTAGGCCTAGTAAAAACAGACAATCAATATCTACGTTTGCCCTCACCTTTTAGTTTTGATAAGGTTGATTTTATTGTGGCTAATTTTAAAAACAACCCAACTCAAGTATATGAGCACACGCAAGAAGTAGCCGCGCAACTTTTAAAGCGTATCGATAACAACAAAGGTTCATTGGTGCTATTCGCCTCTAACAAACAAATGCAAATGGTGGCTGATTTGGTTGAGCAAAAACTCGGTTGTGATTTATTTGTTCAAGGTGAATTTTCTAAAAAACGCATTTTAGAAAAACACAAAAACTTACGCAAACAAAATCAAGGTAGTGTGATTTTTGGACTCGATAGTTTTGCTGAAGGTGTCGACCTCAAAGGTGATAATCTTACCCATGTGGTGATTGTAAAGCTACGCTTTAGCGTGCCTAACTCACCAATTGAAAAAACCACGCAAGATTACTTACAATCCCAAAATCGTAATCCTTTTATGGAAATCTCTCTACCTGATGCATCGCTACGACTCATCCAAGCCTGTGGCCGACTGATTCGTACTGAAACCGACACCGGGAAAATTACGATATTTGATAATCGCTTAACGACTAAGTTCTACGGCAAACAATTGTTGAATGCACTGCCAGGTTATAACATTGTTGTTGAATAATTTAAAAACGCCAAAAAGCTTTGTGTAACAACGCCATCAGCGTTAATATTTCTAAACGACCGAGCAACATTGAGAAGCTTAAAATCCACTTAGCCGTATCACTCACACCACCATAATTAGCCGCTACTTCGCCTAATCCTGGACCAAGGTTGTTGATGCTAGCAGCGGTTGCCGAAAACGCACTCACTTGATCAAGGCCGGTAAACATCAAAGCAATTAGAATCATAATAAAAGCAATCACATACAGCGAGAAGAATCCCCAAACGGATACTAATGTATCTTCAGTCACACTGCGATGATTAAGCTTAATGTTAATTTGTGCATTCGGATGAATGAATTTTTTGATCTCTTTCATGGCTAACTTAAACATCAGTAATACTCGCACCACTTTAATACCACCACCCGTTGAGCCCGCACAAGCGCCAATAAAGCTGGCAAAAATTAATAAAATTGGCAAGATAAAAGGCCATTGAGAATAGTCGGTAGAGGCAAAGCCTGTGGTGGTAGCAATCGAAACGGTCTGAAATAATGCTTGTCGTGCCGATTCACTTATACTCAAATAATAACCACTGTCAAATAAATAAGTACCGACAATAATGGCGGTAAAAAACAAGATAAACAAATACGTTTTAAACTCTGAATCTTGAAAATAAGTAAAGACATTTTTCTTTTGCCAAACAAAGAAATGCAAAGAAAAATTAATACCGGCTAGCAGCATAAATACAATCGCAACACTTTCAATAGCACTTGAATTAAAGTAGCCGATGGAGGTGTCATGGGTAGAAAAACCACCAATAGCTACCGTTGAGTAACTATGAGCAATGGCATCAAAAGCATCCATACCAGCCAAGTAATAACCCAACGCACAAACAATGGTAAAACTAATATAAATCTTCCATAAGGCTTTGGCAGTGTGTGTGAGTTTTGGGGTTAATCTTTCTTTAGAAATACCGCTAGATTCTGCGTGGTAAAGCTCCATACCGCCGACACCCAACATCGGTAATATCGCAACTGCTAAAACAATAATACCCATACCACCTAACCATTGTAGTTGTTGTCGGTAGTACAAAATCGCCTTAGGCAGATCATCCAATCCAGCCAATACAGTAGCACCTGTGGTTGTTAAGCCTGACATTGATTCAAAAAACGCATCACTGAATGACATTCTGAGTGATTCTGACAATAAAAATGGAATGGTTGCAAACAACGAAAGGACAAACCAAAAACTAACCACAACCAAAATCCCCTCTCGGATTCTAAAGTCTTTTTTGGTATTTCTAAAGGGTGCCCACAAAATAAAGCCACTGAGTAGTGTTAGTGAAAATGCAGTTATGAAAGATTGCGCCTCGTTCTGCTGGTAGATAAAATCAACCAACAATGGCGGGAGTTGTGTCAAACTAAAGACCATTAGCAACAAGCCAATGGTTTTAAAAACGATACTAAATTGCATAATTATCCATTACCACCACCAAATAATGCCTCAACTTCGTGAATCTTACTCACATCGCTGAGCACGATGAGTACGTGATCATTTTCTTCAATCACCAACTTACGTGAACCCATAATCACTTCATTATTTCTGACTATTGAGCCCACAACCACCCCATCTGGAAAATTAATTTCTTCAATGGTTTTTCCAACAACCTTAGAGTGCGCCTGATCACCATGAACAATAATCTCAATGGCTTCAGACTTGCCTTGACGCAAGGAATGAACCATCATCGTATCGCCCTTACGAATATGCGCCAAAATACCGCTGGTGGTGATTTGGTCAGGTGAAATCACCATGTCCACATCTTCACTTTGTTTGGCCAAATCTTCATATACATTACGTTTAACCAAAGCAACGGTTTTGTGTGCTCCGAGACGTTTAGCCAAAATAGAGACAATCACATTAATTTCATCAGAATCGGTGAGTGCTAAGAATAAATCGGTATTTTCAATACCTTCTTCCAGTAATAACTCCTCATCAGAAGCATTGCCATGCAAAACCAAAGTGTCATCAAGCTGCTCTGCAATTTCAATAACGCGCTCTTTATCCAGCTCAATAATACGAACACGGTGATTTTTTTCCAAATGTTTGGCCAAATTAAGGCCAATATGGCCACCGCCAGCAATAATAATATTTCTATAGGCTTTATCAAGTCGTCTAAACTCTTTTAAAACCTTGGATACACTGGATTTTTTAGTAACAAAATACACACGATCACCATCTTTAATCACGGTGTCGCCATATGCTGGAATTGCCTTACCATTACGATACAAGCTAACAATACGCATGTGTATTTTTGGCAAATGTTCGTGTAATTCTTTAATTGGATGGCCGACAATTGGCGTGCCTGCATAAGCCCGGGTTTCTACTAGCTGCACCAAACCATTTTCAAATTCAAATACTTGCTCCGCACCAGGCTCTTCCACCACACGTTTAATATAGTCAGTCACCAAACCTTCAGGGGTAATAATAAAATCAATCGGAATAGCGCTATCTGAAAACAACTCCTTACGATGTAGGTATTCAGCAGTACGGACGCGTGCTACTTTTTTATCTACTTGGTACAAAGTATGTGCCATCTGACAAGCTAACATATTACCTTCGTCAGACTTGGTTACAGCAATCACCATATCCATTTCTTTAATACCGGCTTCTTCTAAAATATTAGGATAAGAAGCGTGCCCACAAACCGTTTTAATATCTAGATGACGCTGCAAAGAAGATAGGTTGGCTTCATCTTTATCAATGATAGTAATGTCATTTTCATCATCAGAGCCTAAATATTTAGCCAATGATGAGCCAACCTGCCCTGCACCCAAGATCAAGATTTTCATTTCTTATCAATCCCCAAATCTTTTAATTTACGATACAGTGTGGTACGCTCTAAACCTGCCAACTCTGCAACTTTAGCAATGTTATTGTTGTTTTCTTCTAAATGATGTTTGAAGTATTGAGACTCAAAGATATTTCTAGCTGCTTTTAAAGGCAGGTCAAAATCAATGCCACTAATTTGCTGTTCTTGAATGCTTGCTTGCTCAGATAAAAGCTTTCGCACCAACGGTAAAATATCATGCAAAGGTTTTTTCAAAAAATCAACCGCACCCATGCGGATGGCTTTTACTACGTCTTGATGCTCAGCATGGCCAGACATCATCACCACTGGCATAGAAAAGCCTTCACTCATCCACTCTTCTAGCAGGGCCATGCCGTCTTGACCTGGCATCCAAACATCCATCATCACCAAATCAAAAGTTTGATCTTTAACAATGGTCTTGGCCTCGGCAGCATCCTGCGCTAAAACCACATTGTAGTTCACATCTTCTAATGTGTCTTTCATCGTTTCAGAATTGATACTCTCGTCATCAATAATAAGAATATTACCAATTATCATACATTCTCCTTTGTGTATTCAAATTCAATCGTGACAATAGCGCCATTTGGCTCTACATTACCAGCAAAAATCCGACCATCGTGTTGTTCAATGATATTTTGCACAATTGCCATACCTAATCCACTGCCTTTGACTTTAGTAGTGACATACGGCTCAAACACACGCTCAATTACCGCCTCATCAAACCCATCGCCATTGTCTGCCATACTTAAGCGCACAATACCTTCAGAGGGTAAATATTGAGTGGTGACACTCACGATTAAATCACGACTGTCTTCAACCGATTCAGCCGAATTCTTCACCAGATTAATCAATACTCTGGAAATACCATTGGCATCTAAGAGTAGCTCTGGTACATCGCTTGCAAGATCAAACTCAATACTGATATTGCTTTGTGCATCATAAAGCGCAATAGATTGATTGATTAGCGCATTCAGGTCAGTCGGCTTACGCTCGATTTGCGGTGTATTGGCATAATCTGCAAATGCACTAACCATGGCATCCATTGACATCACCTGATCAATAATCACGTTAGTGGTTTTATCAATAATTTCTAAATCCTTACCCTTAAGTGTATCTAAAAACTTGTTTCTAAGACGTTGAGCCGATAATAAAATTGGCGTCAGCGGGTTTTTAATTTCATGTGCCATACGTACAGCCACTTCGCCCCAAGCCGCTTTTTTCTGCGCTCTATTCAGCTTTGAGATGTCTTTAACAATAATCACATAGCCCAGCGCTTTGCCACTCGTATCTAACGATGCACCTTGACAAGACAGTAAAACATGTCGGTCTGGCAAGGTCAGCTCAATCTCTTCACTCCACTCGCCTGACTCTTGTTCAAATTGTGCTTGTGCCATTGAAAATAGCGGCTCAAGATAGGCATTTTTATCTGAAATTTTTCGACACAAACCACCCACAAATTGTTGCTCATTATCAACAGCCAATATCTTGCCAATTACTGGATTGATCAGCTGAATATTTCTGTCTTTATCAAGACCAATCACACCAAAAGAGTATTTTAAAATAGTCTCTAAATACAGGTTATGCGTATCCAAGCCTTGTCGAGAGGCTTTAATTTGCTTGGCCATTTCATTAAATTGACCAATCAGTTCGCGCATGTCTTCACTCTCTTCTTGATTGTGCACCAAAACGTCGTAATTACCTTTGGCAATCTCTTTTGAGGCGACAGATAAATTGTGCATTGGGCGCATGAGTTGATCAATCATTCTAAACACAATCAACAAGACACTGAGAATGGTTAATAAAACCGTTGAAGAGAAATCTAACAAAAAGCTTTTTTGTGTAAGTGAGGTATTAACATTAAATTTAATTGCATTGGCAAAGTTGTAAAAACCTTTAACTTGCCCCAAAAAACTTAATAAATTAGGGTCAGTTGCATAAACTGCAACAATGTTCATGTATTCTTTAGTCGGTCTTCTAGTTAAATACCTTGTTGACATTTGAACCTGGAACAAATTGGTTTTCTCATCTTCAAATAAAACAAAAGGTTGTATATCTGCTAATGGCTGATTGTCTTCAACAATACAAATATTATTTTTCTTACTTTGTGCAATTATCTCGTCTTCTTCATCGGTCAACTCAATATAACAAGCCCACTGGTCATCAACCAAACCTTGGACAAAAATTTGCATGATATTAATGTAATCCTCTTTGTCTTTTTGAAAATTTGAATAATTTTCAATTTGTTTCAGCAGGATTGAAGTGTGGTCAGTATAACGATCGTTTCTTACGATTTGTACATTTTCATAGAGTGCGTCTACCTGATCAAGAAAGACTTTATTAAAGTTGTTATAGGTATGTTTGGAGCGCTCAACATTGTCTTGAATAGTTTGGAACGAAAACAGGTAAAAAGACAAAACTGGTGCAATCACCAAAAGCGGGATAATCTTAACAAAAGACCAAGTGAATTGCGTGCCAACCACGCCATTTTTATTATCTTTCTTAAGTTTCGAAACGGCGCAAACGATATAATAAATAGCCACACAGCTCATCAGCACATTGTAAGAAGCCAGTAACCACCACCAATCTCCAATCAAAACAGGGTTTAATCCCAAAAAGGACAGCCCGCCCAATGAAATTAAAAATACAGCCGACCAAAACCATTTGTTTGGTGTTTTTTTGATCGCAAAATCTTGATTAAAAACCATGTTTTATCTATTGTTGTCCATATTTTCTGGACTGATTATCTCATAAAAAAACACGCATCAGGTTTAATTGTTGCTAAAATACAACAATGATACAAACACAAGCACAACTACGCGATTTTCTTCAGACTATTCAGGGTGAGACCGAGCTTGCAATTGATACAGAATTCAAACGTGTCAGCACTTATTATCCGGTTTTGTGCTTGGTACAAATCGCCACCAAAAGTGCGACCGACTGTATTGATGTTTTAGCCCTTGACGATCTTGAACCTTTGTTTGACAAGCTCTACCAAAACGATTGTGTTTGGATCGTGCATTCTGCTCGCCAAGATATTGAGGCTATGCATTGTCTTTCAGGGCGATTACCTAAGCAATTATTCGACACGCAAATTGCCGCTAGTTTACTCAATCACCCAATACAAGTTTCTTATCAAGCACTAACTGAGAATTTACAAAATGTCTATTTAGAAAAAGCCTACACACGCCTTGATTGGACCACACGTCCATTACCCGAAGCCGCGATTGAATACGCGCTAGACGATGTGCGCTACTTGATAAAAAATTATCACCAATTAAAGGCGCAATTACAAGCTGAAAATAAACTCGATTGGATTGTAGAAGAGGCTCAAGATTTACTTAATATCGATTTGTACCTTCCACCGATTGATCAAGCTTGGCAACGAGTCAAAGGCTTATCAAGAATTAATAAAAATGCACACGTATTAGCGGCGCAATTAGCGGCATGGAGAGAACATCGGGCACAAGCTAACAACAAACCTCGAAAATGGATACTGGCAGATGATGCATTAATCGCACATGCTCTGGGTAAAGAAAAACTTTCAAACAAAGCACAAAAGAGTTTTGATGATTTTTTGACTCAGCACACTGACATTCAAAACATTAAAATTAGTATCAATAAAAACAAACCGCCAACAAAAACTGAAAAATCTCAAAAAGTCGTTTTACAAAAACTCATCCAAGAAAAAGCAAATCAGTATAATTTGGCCATAGAAGTAATGGCCAGTAGCAAATCATTACTTAAATATATTCGCGGCGATCGATCGGTTATGTTTTGTCAAGGTTGGCGTTATCATTTATTACAAGAGGAATTAGAAAATGCAAAATAGTTTAAAACCAGTATCAGCAGGCAACCTACCTGACGAAGTTAACGTTATTATTGAAATTCCAGCGCACTCGTCTCCCGTTAAATACGAAATCGACAAAGAAACTGGCGCCATGTTTGTGGATCGTTTTATTTCCACGCCGATGTTTTATCCATGTAATTACGGCTTTGTACCTGAAACATTAGCAGATGATGGTGATCCAGCAGATGTCTTAGTGATCACGCCTTATCCTTTAATTCATGATTCAGTGATCACAGCACGCCCTATTGGTGTGCTATTAATGACCGATGAAGCTGGTAAAGATTCAAAAATCTTAGCCGTTCCTACTGACAAATTATGTAAGTCATATCACGATATTCAATGTATTGATGATGTAGGTGCAACCCTGAAAGACCAAATTGAGCACTTCTTCCGCTACTACAAAGATTTAGATGACGGCAAGTGGGTCAAGATTGATGGTTGGGGCGATGCTGAACAAGCCAAAAAAGAGCTACAAGAATCATTCGACGCTTATAAAAAATAGCCTTTGGCCAACAGCAACACTTTTCAAATTATTGGCGGTGAATATCGGGGCAGGAAATTTGGCTTTCCCGATGCTGACGGCTTAAGGCCCACACCAAGTAAAGTTCGCGAAACGCTGTTCAACTGGATTCAATTTGAATCTTTTGATAAAACTTTTTTAGATTTATTTGCTGGCAGTGGCGCACTAAGTTTTGAAGCTTTATCTCGCGGCGCTAAACAAGTCACTAGTATCGAGAGAAATTTAAACGCCTTCCAAAGTTTAGAAAAAAATCGGAAATTATTAAAATCAACCAAAATCAGCTTTTTTAACCAAGATGCCTTTATTTTTTTAAAGCAAAAAAATACCAAAACCTTTGATTTTGTCTTGCTAGACCCACCATTTAACAAAAACCTTGTTTTAAAAGCACTAAAAGCACTAAAAGATGGTGATTTTGTAACAACCAAGAGCAAAATCTATATAGAATCTGAATTTGAAATAACACAGCGTTACTTAAAAGAAGAAATTTCGGAAAAAATCGAAATCATTAAACAAAAACAATCTGGCGCGGTTAATTACTGTTTAATAAAAATATTATGAAAAAAATTGCAATTTATCCTGGTTCTTTTGACCCCATTACTAACGGCCATATTGATTTGGTGCATCGAGCCAGCAAACTGTTTGATCAAGTGATTGTTGGTATTACACAAAACAGCAAAAAATCTTCGTTTCTTAATATTGACGAACGTATTCAAATCACTAGCGACGCACTCAAAAATATTAACAATGTTAAAGTACTGAGCTTCGATACTTTGTTAGTTGATTTTGCAAATGCACAAAATGCACAAGTCATCCTGCGCGGACTTAGGGCGGTGAGTGACTTTGAGTACGAGTTCCAACTCTCGGGGATGAATAAACATCTTAACCCCAATATTGAAACCTTGTTTATGACTCCTGCCGAACAATACGCCAATATCTCCTCCTCATTGGTACGCGAAATCTTGACACTTGGTGGTGATATCAGTGCCTTTGTACCTAAATCAGTAGAGAATCATCTAAAAACTAAGCTATAAATATTTTTGCCTTAATTCCTTGAAAAAAATTTGACCATCCCTATATAGGGGGTATATCAAACACAAGGAGTTAAAAAAAATGTCAAAGATTATTGGTATTGACTTAGGTACAACAAATTCATGCGTTGCTATTATGGATGGCGGTAGCGTTAAAATTATTGAAAATTCAGAGGGTGATCGCACTACCCCATCAATTATTGCCTACCCTAAAGACAGCGAAGAAGTCTTAGTAGGTCAACCGGCAAAACGCCAAGCCGTCACTAACCCTGAAAACACACTGTATGCGATTAAGCGATTAATCGGTCGTCGTTTTGATGAGGACGCCGTACAAAAAGATATCAATCTTGTGCCTTACAAAATTGTCAAAGCTGACAATGGTGATGCTTGGGTAGAGGTTAAAGGTAAAAAAATGGCCGCTCCAGAAATCTCAGCAAGAGTAATCGAAAAGATGAAAAAAACCGCTGAAGAGTATTTAGGTGAAACCGTTACTGAAGCGGTTATTACAGTTCCAGCTTACTTTAATGATTCACAACGCCAAGCCACTAAAGATGCTGGCAAGATTGCAGGCTTAAATGTTAAGCGCATCATTAACGAGCCAACAGCAGCAGCATTGGCTTATGGTATGGACAAATTGACTGGTGATAAAACCGTTGCTGTCTACGACTTAGGTGGTGGTACATTCGACGTATCAATCATTGAAATGGAAGACATTGATGGTGAAAAACACTTTGAAGTGCTATCAACCAATGGTGATACTTTCTTAGGTGGTGAAGATTTTGACCAACGCATTATCAGCTATTTGGTTGAAGAATTTAAAAAAGACCAAGGGGTTGATTTAACCAATGATCCAATGGCACTACAACGCCTTAAAGAAGCAGCTGAAAAAGCTAAGATTGAATTATCGTCATCAGAGCAAACTGAGGTAAATTTACCTTATGTGACTGCTGACGCCTCTGGTCCTAAGCACCTTAACATCAAGCTCACACGTGCCAAACTAGAATCACTGGTTGATGATTTATTAAAACGCACCATTGAGCCTTGCAAGACTGCACTCAAAGACGCGAAACTTTCAAGTGGCGATATCGATGAAGTCATCCTTGTTGGTGGTCAAACTCGTATGCCTAAAGTTGGTCAAATGGTACAAGATTTCTTTGGTAAAGAACCGAAGCGTGACGTTAACCCTGATGAAGCTGTTGCTATGGGTGCAGCCATTCAAGCAGGTGTGCTGGGTGGTGAAGTTAAAGATGTGTTGTTACTTGATGTAACGCCATTGTCTTTAGGTATTGAAACCATGGGCGGTGTAATGACCAAACTGATTGAAAAGAACACAACCATCCCTACCAATGCATCGCAAATTTTCTCTACTGCCTCTGATAATCAAGCTGCGGTAACTGTGCATGTATTACAAGGTGAGCGTGAAGTGGCTAATGCAAACAAATCGCTTGGTCAATTCAATCTAGAAGGTATTGATGCTGCACCAAAAGGTCAGCCTCAAATTGAAGTCACCTTAGATATTGATTCAGATGGTATTTTAAACGTGTCTGCCAAAGATAAAAATACGGGTAAAGAGCAATCAATCACCATTAAAGCGTCATCAGGTTTAAGCGATGAAGAAGTAGAAAAAATGATCAAGGATGCTGAAGCACATGCAGAAGATGACAAAAAATTCCAAGAATTAGTCACCACACGCAACATGGCAGATTCACTCATACACTCAACCAAGCAAACGTTAGAAGAGCTAAAAGATGAAGTGTCTGAGGATGAAAAATCAGCTATTGAGACAGCAATTAGTGAACTTGAAGCCTCGATGAAAGGCGAAGACAAAGAAGCAATTGACGCTAAAGTACAAGCCTTAAGTGAAAAAGCACAACCATTGGCCGAGAAAGCACAGGCTAAGGCTGGCGCAGCGGAAGGTGATGCTGAATCAGGCGATGCTGGTGATGATGTCGTTGATGCGGACTTTGAAGAAGTAAAAGACGATAAGTAATTTATTGGTCAATCATTAACAACCAACCTTCTTCAAATCTCACGATCTGGAGGAGGTTTTTTAATATAAGGCAAGCATGTCACAAAGAGATTACTACGAAGTATTAGGCGTTGATAAGGGCTCAGACGTTAAGCAAATTAAAAAGGCTTATAAGCGTTTAGCGATGAAACACCACCCTGATCGTAACGCAGATAACAAAGAAGCGGCTGAAACGAAATTCAAAGAAATTCAAAAAGCTTATGCTATTTTGTCAGATGAGCAAAAACGCCAGGCTTACGATCAGTTTGGCCATGCAGGGGTTGATGGTAGCGCTGGTGCTGGCGGATTTGGCGGTGGTGGTTTTGGTGGTGGTGGCTTTGGTGATATTTTTGGTGATATTTTTGGTGGCGGTGGCGCAGCCCAAGCCGACAACCGTGGATCAGATCTGCGTTATGATCTAGAAATTGATTTAAAAGAAGCAGCCGAAGGGTCAACGGTTAAAATTCGCATCCCTAAAAATGAGGCTTGTGATACTTGTTCAGGTACAGGTGCTAAGCCAGGTACATCGGTCAACACTTGTGGCACTTGTGGTGGCCATGGTCAAGTGCAAATGCAACAAGGCTTCTTTGCAGTACAACGTCCTTGTCATGATTGTTCCGGCACTGGTCAAAAAATTAAATCCCCTTGTGGTACTTGCCGCGGACAAGGCGTAGTACGCAAACAAAAAACTTTATCAGTTAAGATTCCTGCGGGCGTTGATACCGGCAACCGTATTCGCTTAAGTGGCGAAGGTGAGGCAGGCTTACGCGGTGGACCAAGCGGTGATTTATATGTACAAGTGCATGTTAAAAAACACAATATTTTCCAACGAGAAGGTAATGATCTTTACTGTGAAGTGCCAATTGACTTCGCTACAGCAACACTCGGTGGCTCTATCGAAGTACCGACACTCAGTAGTAAATTAAAAATCAAAGTACCGGCTGGTACGCAAACAGGCAAGTTATTCCGATTACGTGGTAAAGGCATCACCGCCATTAGGGGTGGTAATATTGGCGACCTGCTCTGCCAAGTGAAAATCGAAACTCCGGTTAACTTAAGTAAAAAACAACAACAATTACTTAAAGAATTTTCTGAGTCTTGTGGCAAGAAACAACACCCCGAGTCCGACTCCTTCTTTGGTAAAATGAAATCATTTTTTGAATAATTAAAGAGGCTAACTAGTGAAAATACAACAAATTAAAGCAAGAGAAGTTCTTGACTCACGCGGTAATCCAACCGTTGAAGCTGATGTTATTTTAGACAATGGAATCATGGGTAGTGCCATGGTGCCATCTGGCGCTTCAACCGGTCAACGCGAAGCACTCGAATTACGCGATGGTGATAAATCCCGCTATTTAGGCAAAGGCGTCTTAAAAGCCGTTGAATTTATTAACACTGAAATCAATCAAGCCTTAGCAGGTTTTGATATTGGCAACCTATCTGTTATTGACCAAGCAATGATCGATCTTGATGGTACTGACACTAAATCAAGACTCGGTGCTAACGCAATATTGGCTGTGTCTCTTGCCTCAGCACATGCCAATGCCAATGCGAATAACCAACCCTTATACAGTTCACTAGAGGTTGAGGGTGATTTTCAGCTACCAGTACCAATGATGAATATCATCAACGGTGGTGAGCACGCTAACAACAGTGTTGATATTCAAGAATTTATGATTATTCCAGCTGGTGCGCCCAGCTTTAAAGAAGCATTACGTTATGGTGCGGAAGTTTTTCACCATTTAAAATCGGTATTGGAAGCACAAGGCATGAATACAGCCGTAGGTGATGAAGGAGGCTTTGCACCAGATTTAGCCTCAAATGAAGATGCGATTAAAGTGATTTTAGAAGCCATTAAGAATGCAGGCTATGAGGCTGGTAAAGATATCTTTATTGGTATTGATGCGGCCAGCTCTGAATTTTATGCAGATGGTACGTATAACTTAGCAAGCGAGAATAGATCGCTCAGCTCTGAAGAATTTGTCGATTATTTGGCTGATTGGGTAGAAAATTATCCGATCATCTCTATTGAAGATGGCATGGATGAGAATGACTGGGATGGTTGGGACTTACTCACCAAAAAAGTGGGTGATAAGGTTCAACTGGTTGGTGATGATTTATTTGTGACCAATAGCAAAATTCTTAAACAAGGCATTGATAATAATATTGCCAACTCAATCTTGATTAAAGTAAATCAAATCGGCACACTAACTGAAACATTTTCCGCTATGAAAATGGCTGTAGAAGCAGGTTACACTTGTGTGATGTCACATCGCTCTGGTGAAACTGAAGACACGACCATTGCTGATTTAGCCGTAGCAACGGGCTGTGGTCAGATAAAAACAGGCTCTTTGTCTCGTTCTGATCGATTGGCAAAATACAATCGTTTACTACGCATTGAAGAGGAATTAGGCGCTAAAGCGATTTATCCAGGACTTGATGCTTTCAATCATTTGAATTAAACTAATCAGTAATTAATTCAACACTTACAATTTATTGGAAACACTATCGACTTTTTGGCTAAGTATCACCCTTTTAGGGTTAATCCTAGCTTCTGCTTTTTTTTCTAGCAGCGAAACCTCTATGATGGCGATCAATCGTTATCGTCTAAAAGCGCTGAGTAATCAAAACAATACGCAAGCTAAACGCACCGAAAGACTACTGGGTGATCTTGATCATCTGATTGGCACTATTTTATTGGGCAACAATTTTGTTAATATCTTTGCCTCATCCATTGCCACCATATTAGCTATCAAACTTTGGGGTGAAGGCTCAATCGTGTATGCATCGGTAATATTAACTTTTGTGATTTTAATTTTTGCAGAAACCACGCCTAAAACCTTTGCGGCCAAAAATCCAGAAAAAATAGCCCTACCCGCCTCAATCATCATCAGTGGTTTAATTACCCTTTTTAAACCTTTCGTTTGGTTAATTGCAAAGCTCTCGAGTTTGATCCTAAGGCTACTCGGTGTCAAAAACATAGTTCAGGTCAATAGTGTGAGCTCAGAAGAACTTAAAATGGTGGTCAACGATGCCAAGCCAATTATTGCCTCTAATTATCAAAAAATGCTACTCAATATTATTGACTTGGAAAAGGTAAAAGTAGAGGATATTATGATTCCTCGCCACGAACTCATTAGTGTTGATATTAATAATCATGATGACATTTTGTCACAATTAGAGCGTATCCAACACACACGATTATTAACCTTTGATGGCTCGCCTGACAATATTACTGGTGTACTGCATATGCGTGATGTGGTTAACTTATACGCCAAAGGTGAGTTCAGCATAGAGGCAACATTACAATTGGTTCGTAAGCCTTATTTTGTACCAGAAGGTACTTCTTTGGCGCACCAATTGGCGCACTTCCAAACACAAAAAAGGCGTCTTGGTCTAGTGGTTGATGAGTATGGAGAAGTGAGAGGTTTGGTGGTTTTAGAAGATATTTTAGAAGAGATTGTGGGTCAATTTACTTCCAATCAAAATGAAACCATTGACGAGGTGATTCAACAAAAAGATGGGAGTTATTTAATCGACCCTAGGATTAGCATTCGCGAGCTCAACACTTTACTAAAAATCAACTTGTCGGTTGCTAAGGCGAAAACACTCAACGGACTTATTTTAGAAACCTTGCAAAGCATCCCTAAGCGAGACATTAGTTTAAAAGTAGATAATATATTAATTGAAATTATGCAAATTTCAGACCAAACTATTAAATTGGTCAAGTTAACAAAATTAGATTAAAGCTTGCCCCATTTGAACCACTTCTAATTCGCTCAAATTAAACGGGTTGTCTTGATTAGGCGATAGCATAATAATGGTTGAACCCATATTAAATCGACCCATTTCTTCACCTTTCTTTAAAGTAATATTTTGATCTTGGTAGTCAAAGTGTTGTACTTGTTTTTTGTACGGCGGATTAATCTGACCATGCCATACGGTTTGCATAGAGCCCACAAAAATAGCACCCACCAAGACAAAGGCGCAAAGGCCAAATTCTGTTTCAAAATAACACACCACGCGCTCATTGCGAGCAAACAGATTGTCAACCTTTTGTGCCGTTTGTTGATTGACTGAGAATAAATCACCTGGGATATAATCCATTGAAATCAACTTGCCATCATAAGGCATATGAATACGATGATAATCTTTAGGCGACAGGTAAATCGTAGTGAAAAAACCATCGGAAAATTCAGCTGATCTTGGATCATTTCCCAGTAATTGTTCAACACTATAATCACGGCCTTTTGCTTGCAAAATTTGCGTATTGTTGATTGCCCCTACTTGAGAAACAGCGCCGTCTACCGGGCAAATGATAGCACTGTCAGCAATGGGTCTAGCATTGAGTTTGAGCGAGCGGGTAAAAAAATCATTAAAGTGCGTATAGTTTTCTACCTGCTCACGATTTGCTTCAGACAAATCAACTTGGTAGGCCTTAACAAACCAATGGGTAAAGGTATTTTTTAGCCAAGTATTTTCAATACGAGCAAAGCGGAACATGAGTTTCGACAACAAATGTTGTGGTAATAAGTATTGCAGCCAAACCATTAACTAACCCTGCCTTGAATGAAAGACAAAGCCTCTTCAAACCTAACTTCAATTTTATCTGCGTTATTTCTAGCTTTATACTCAACATTGCCATTATCAGCGTGAGTATCACTCAGTACCATTCGATGTGGAATACCTAAAAGCTCGCTATCAGCAAACATAATGCCGGCGCGCTCTTTACGATCATCAAGTAGCACTTCAATACCAGCCTCTGAGCATTGCTGATATAAGTCATCAGCTAAGGCTTTAACCCGGGTAGATTTGTTGTAATTAATAGGCACAATCACGACTTGAAACGGTGCAATACTTGCAGGAAAGATAATACCTCGATCGTCATAATTTTGTTCAATCGCAGCGGCAATCACGCGTGTTACGCCAATACCGTAGCAACCCATCGTAGTCGTAACCGCCTTGCCACTCTCACCAATAACATTAGCTTTCATCGCCTCAGAATATTTAGTGCCGAGTTGGAAGATATGCCCCACTTCAATACCGCGCTTAATCACCAGCTTGCCTTTACCATCTGGTGAATCATCACCTTCTACGGCATTACGCAAATCAGCCTCACTAAATTCAACACCTTGCCAATTTACACCTGTTAAATGATGATCCCATTCATTGGCACCACAGACAAAATCACACAATACAGCGGCAGAATAATCAATAATTAAATCAATACTCAGACCTTTAATGCCAATAAAGCCTTTCTTTAAATCAAGCGATTTAATCTCGTCATCACTTGCCAATTCAAATTCACCGAATAAATTATGCGCTTTAATTTCATTAAGCTCATGGTCGCCACGAAGAGCCAGTGCTTTAAAACCATTCTCAGTTTTAATAATCAAGGTTTTAATGCATTCAGATTGGTCAATATTTAAAAAATCAGCTACCGCCTCAATACTGGTTTTCTTCTTGGTCAGTACCTGATTCTCATCTGCTTGCGCTTGACAAGTTATCTCTTGTTTGGAAAAGGTTACTTTTTCAATATTGGCCGCATAGTCTGATTCATCTGAAAAACAAATTGCATCTTCACCACTGTCTGCCAACACATGAAACTCATGAGAGCTATCACCACCAATCGAGCCAGAATCTGCCAATACAGGGCGATAATCCAAACCTAGACGGTCAAAGATATTGCAGTAAGTTTGATGCATTAATTCATAGGTCTGCTGCAAAGAATCTTGGTCCAAATGGAATGAATAAGCATCTTTCATGATGAATTCACGAGAGCGCATCACTCCAAAACGCGGACGTATTTCGTCACGGAATTTGGTTTGAATTTGGTAAAAATTCATCGGTAATTGTTTGTAACTACGTAAATATTGAGCAGCCAAAGTGGTGATTACCTCTTCATGCGTGGGCCCCATGCAAAAATCACGACCATGTCGATCCTTAAAGCGTAATAACTCAGGGCCGTATTGATCCCAACGACCAGAGGCCTGCCAAAGTTCAGCAGGTTGAGAAACTGGCATCAAAACCTCTTGCGCCCCAGCTTTATCCATCTCTTGTCGAATAATCGATTCCACTTTTTTCAGTACTCTAACACCCATTGGCAAATATGAATATAAGCCAGAAGCCAATTTAGAAATTAACCCCGCACGAACCATTAATTGATGTGAAATAATTTTCGCATCATTTGGTGCTTCTTTTTGAGTTGGGATTAACAGCTGAGTGGTTTTCATTTATACTAAAGTCTTTTAAAAACATAAAAATATCAATTTTACCTATGCTCGATATTCAAACGCTTTTAATTTATGCAATTCCAGTACTTTTTGCAATCACAGTGCACGAGACCGCACATGGTTGGGTTGCTTCACTATTGGGTGATCATAGTGCCAGAATGATGGGGAGAATCACCTTAAACCCAATCAAACACATAGATCCTGTTGGCACTATTTTAGTACCTGCATTTTTATATTTTACCTCTGGCTTTATTTTTGGCTGGGCCAAACCTGTACCGGTTAATTTTAATGCACTCAGATCACCCAAACAAGACATGCTTTGGGTTGCCATTGCAGGACCTGTTTCTAACTTTTTAATGGCTGGCTTGTGGCTACTTACTATCTTGGTAGCCTTTAATATCAACTCTCAATTTTTGATTGACATGGGGCAAGTTGGTGTTCAAATTAATTTAGTATTGGCTGTCTTAAACTTACTACCGCTGCCGCCACTTGATGGAGGGCGTGTGGTTAGTTCTTTACTGCCAGGTAGATTGGCTTATCAGTACGATCAATTAGAACCTTACGGCTTGTATATTTTATTAGGTTTGTTGTTTTTAGGTGTGTTTCAATCGATTGTCTTCCCGATTGTAAAACTGATCCAAACCTTTATGTTTAGCTTGGCTGGGCTTATTTAAGTTTAGCCCTTAACATTTCATTGAGCAATTTAGGATTAGCTTTACCCTGTGTGGCTTTCATGGCTTGACCGACAAAGAAACCTAAGATTTTTTCATTACCCGATTTAAACTGCGCTACTTGTGGAGCGTTGTTAGCAATAATCTCATCAACAATCGCCTCGATTGCGCCAGTATCGCTCATCTGCTTAAGGCCTTGGGCTTCGATAATTTCATCAGCACTGCCTTCGCCATCCCACATAGCCTTAAATACATCTTTGGCGATTTTTCCAGAAATGGTGTCATCACCAATACGATTCACCAATAAAGACAAATCATCAGCAGTGATTGGTGCATCAACTAATTCAAGTTGGTGTTTATTAAGAGACGCACTAAGCTCACCCATAATCCAATTGGCACATAATTTGGCATGATCGGCATTATTAACAATCATTTTCTCAAAATAATCTGCCATTGGTTTTTGTGAAGTTAGCACATCAGCATCATATTCACTCAAACCAAATTCAGCGATAAATCTGGCTTTTTTCTCTTGCGGTAATTCAGGTAACTCTTGTTTGATTTGCGCCATTAATTCATCAGAGATTTCTACCGGTAGTAAATCTGGATCGGGGAAATAACGATAATCATTTGCCTCTTCCTTTGAACGCATCGAGCGTGTTTCGTGCTTAACCGCATCGTAAAGTCGTGTTTCTTGTGCTACTTTACCACCCTCTTCAAGAATGTCTTGCTGGCGCTCTACTTCTAAGTTGATTGCACGCTCTAAAAACTTGAATGAGTTGATGTTTTTAAGTTCAGCACGTGTGCCTAATTCTTCTTGACCCATAGGGCGAATAGAAACGTTGGCATCACAGCGGAAAGAGCCTTCTTGCATATTACCATCACAAATTTCTAAATACTGCACTAAGGCATGAATTTTTTTAGCATAGGCCACTGCTTCTTTAGCGCTACGCATATCGGGGTCTGACACAATTTCTAGTAAAGGTGTGCCGGCGCGATTAAGGTCAACCGCCGTATAGTCATCATACAAATCATGAATCGACTTACCCGCATCCTCTTCTAAATGTGCACGAGTAATACCAACTACTTTAGTGGTATCGCCTAGTGTGATTTCGATTTCTCCCTCACCAACAATCGGCCAATCGAGCTGGGAGATTTGATAACCTTTCGGTAAATCAGGATAAAAATAATTTTTACGATCAAAGACGTTACGTTGATTGATGTGTGCATCTACCGCTAAGCCAAATTTAACCGCCTTGCTAACGACTTCTTTGTTTAAAACCGGCAACACGCCTGGTAAGCCCAAATCTACCGCACAAGCCTGTGAATTTGGCTCAGCACCATATTGGGTCGCTGCCGCTGAAAAAATCTTAGATTTTGTATTTAACTGAGCATGAATCTCAAGACCAATGACTGTTTCCCATTCCATGCTATAACTCCTGTGGCGCTTGTGTGTGCCAATCAGTTTGTTGTTGGAATTGATGGGCAATATTTAACAACTTAGACTCAGACCAGTAATTGCCAATCAGTTGTAATCCCACAGGTAATTTTTGTGCAAAACCTGCCGGAATGCTCATGCCTGGTAGGCCAGCTAAATTTGCACTTAAAGTGTAAATATCAGCCAAGTACATTGACACAGGATCTTTGACTGAACCTAAATCGAACGCTGTTGTCGGTGAAACAGGGCCCATAATCACGTCAACTTCTTTAAAGGCTTTTTTAAAGTCTTCGCTAATAAGATGTCTGGTTTTCTGTGCTTTGAGATAATAAGCATCATAATAACCCGCTGACAATGCATAGGCACCAATCATAATGCGGCGTTTAACTTCTTCACCAAAACCTTCTGAGCGTGAACGCAAGTATAAGTCTTCTAAATCTTTTGGATCTTCGCAGCGATAACCATAGCGTACACCATCTAAACGTGAAAGGTTTGATGAACATTCACAAGGTGCGACAATATAATAAGTCGGAATGGCGTAAGCTGAATTTGGTAACGACACTTCTTTAACGGTCGCACCCATGGCTTCAAATTCTTTCACAGCAGCCATCACTTGAGAGGCGACTTCATCATCCAACCCCTCTGAGAAAAACTCTTTTGGCAAACCAATGGTTAAGCCCTTAATCGAATCATTTAACGATGCAGTGTAATCCTCTACATCACGCTCAGCACTGGTTGAATCTTTTTCATCAAAACCAGCCATCACATTTAATACTAGCGCTGCATCCTCAGCTGTTTGTGTCATTGGCCCTGCTTGGTCAAGGCTTGAAGCATAAGCGATCATACCGTAACGTGACACGCGACCATAAGTAGGCTTTAACCCGGTAATACCACACAGACTTGAAGGCTGACGAATCGAGCCACCAGTATCTGTGCCTGTGGCAAAAGGCGCTAAACGGCCTGCCACTGCTGCAGCTGAGCCGCCCGATGAACCACCTGGTATTTTATCCACATTCCACGGGTTTTTAACGTCACCATAATAAGAATTCTCGTTCGATGAGCCCATGGCAAACTCATCCATGTTAGCCTTACCCAACATGACCAAATCAGCCTGGTTAAGTTTGTGACTCACGGTTGCATCGTAAGGAGAAATAAAGTTATCAAGCATCTTAGAGCCGGCAGAAGTCTTTACCCCATTAGTACAAAAAATGTCTTTATGTGCGTAAGGAATACCAGTCAAAATACCCCCAACACCTTTGGCAATTTTATCGTCAGCGGCTTGTGCTTGCTTCATGGCAAACTCATCAGTCACGGTAATAAAGGCATTAAGATCTGATGCGTTAATACGATCAAGATAATGTTGTGTGAGCTCAACAGAAGAAAACTCTCCTGAGCTTAGGCCTTGCGATAACTGCGCAATGGTTTTATGGTGAATACTCATATCTAGTCAGAAATTATCATATTTATCAGGTCGGACTATCTACTCTATTACCGTTGGCACCAAATAATGTTTTTTGCCTATTTTTGGTGCAATGGCTTGAAAAGATTCTGATTGATCTTCTTCACCGACTTTATCTTCACGTAAACGTTGCGTCATGTGTAGGGGGTGGGCCATCGGCGTAATGTTATCGGTATCAATCTGTGCTAATTGCTCAGCCAAGCTAAGAATAGAATTTAAATCTTTAGTATTACTTTTGAGCGCTTCGTTGCTTAAAGATAAGCGCGCTAGATAAGCAATTTGACCAACTTGCTCCTCACTTAAAGACATATTAGAACGGGAATGGCATCTTGTTAATCACACTCATTGGTCTAGAGAATGAAGCACGTAGAATCGATAAATCACGCTGCATCCACTGCATTGAGTCTTGCATGGTTGTCATGTTTTTGTTCATTTCTTCCATGTTGATTAGCATTGGCTCTAAAGCATCCATCTTAGCACTAACGTGAGTTAGATCAGCAGAGATAGAATCTAGATTGTCTAATTTTGACGCAATGATGGTCATATTTTTATTAACCTGATCAAAGTTCTTTTGCATATAAGTCACTGAGTTCGTCATCTTCTCGACACTGTTAGACACTTTCTCAACACTGCTCACCATTGCAGTCATATTGCCACCCATATTAGGATCCATTGAATTGGCTAAACGCGTCATATCACTGGTGATAGAGTAAATAATGGTAAACATACCAATAACGATGGCACTAAATACGGCCAAAGCCGGCAAGAAAAATCGCTCAAATTTAGTATTGGTATTTTTTTCAACGCCTTCGAGCATCTTTTCTAAATCACTAATACTTGAAGTAATCATTACCTCTTCGTCTTCAACTTTTTTTGTACTTTTATTAGCGTCTGTCATGTTTATCCTATTGGCAAAAGTCATTGATTACTTGATTTAAAAGCTGTTGTTGATAGTCATCACAAATAAATGCGTCGCCTAATTCTTTTAATAAAATCAAACGAATATTGCCATCAATCACCTTCTTATCAACTGACATTGCTGCCATGAAATCAGAAGCGGTAATTTTACCGCTAATAGAGATTGGTAAATTAGCTTTTTCTAATAAATATTGAGTTTGATCAACTGCATCGGCTGATACGTAATCTTCAAGTTGTGAAAGTTTTACTGCCATTAGCATACCGACAGAAATCGCCTCACCATGCAGATAATTACCATAGCCCAACGTATTTTCAATCGCGTGCCCAAAGGTATGCCCTAGGTTTAATAATGCACGTTTGCCTGATTCTAATTCATCTTGTGCCACGATATTAGCCTTATCTTCACAAGATTGATACACCGCTTCAATAATTAACGTCTTATCTCTAGCCATCAAGCTTTCAATATTATTTTTCAAATAGTGCAAGAAATCAACATTGCCTAATAAACCATATTTGATTACTTCAGCCATGCCAGCTGAATACTCACGATCCTCTAGTGTATCCAGTGTATCAACATCAATCACCACACATTTTGGCTGATGAAAAGCGCCAATCATATTTTTACCCAACACATGATTAACGCCAGTTTTACCCCCAACACTTGAATCTACTTGAGAAAGCAAGGTAGTAGGAATTTGAATAAAATCCACACCACGCTGATAACTCGCTGCAGCGAAACCAGTCATGTCACCTACAACACCACCACCCAAAGCAACGAGCGTGCAAGAGCGGTCAAAACGCGCTTCTAATAGAGCGCTAAAAATTAAGTTAACCGTATCCAAAGTTTTGTACTGTTCGCCATCAGGCAAAATAACGGTTGAAATTTGATAATCACCCAGTAAGGATTTAACTTGGGCCAAATAAAGTGGTGCGACTGTTGTGTTGGTAACAATCATGATTTGCTTGCCACCAATGTGCTCGGTTAAAAGCTCAGGCTGAGACAACAAGCCTTGTCCAATATAAATTGGATAAGACTTTTTACCTAAATCAAGGTTAAGCTGCCTCATTAGGCAAATACTCTTTGTTCACCATCACCAGCAATATTTTCAACACAACGACCACAGAGTTCAGGGTGCTCGTCATGGCTGGCCACATCGGCTCGGTGATGCCAACAACGTACACATTTTTCATGTTCACTTTTTGAAACTTTAATCATTACCCCTGCTCCCGCCTCAACACAGTCATCGGCTTGTTCACTGATAGGGTGAATTCTAGCATAAGAAGTAATAAACACAAAGCGTAGCTCATCGCCTAACTTGGATAGTGATTGGTAAATCTCATCTGAACAATAAACATCAATTTCAGCATCTAATGAAGAGCCAATGATTTTATCACTGCGCATGCCTTCCATTTGCTTGCGAATGGCTGGGTTGATTTGACGCGCAGTTTCAATCGAATCATTTTCATAACCTGCATTTAGACCTTGGTACCAGTCTTGCAAGAAAATACTTTCACTATTTTCTTCTTCCAATGTTTGCCAAATCTCTTCTGCAGTAAACGATAACACCGGCGCTAACCAGCGTACCATCGCCTGTGCAATATGATAAAGTGCGCTTTGTGCACTACGTCTTGCCAGTGAATCTTCGCCTGTGGTGTATTGACGATCTTTAATAACATCTAGGTAGAATCCGCCCAAATCATTGGTACAGAAATTCAAAATTAACTGCATGACATGGTGGAAATTGTACTCATCATAGCCTTGCAAAATTTGCACTTGTAAATCAGCTGTTTTGGACACAATCCACTTGTCTAAATCTAGCATATCATTATGACTCACCAAGTGCTGATTGTTGTCAAAACCTTGCATATTTGCCAACATAAAACGAACGGTATTACGAATACGACGATACGAATCAGCTGAGCGTTTTAAAATTTCATCTGACACCGTCATCTCGCCAGTGTAATCTGTACTGGCAATCCAAAGACGTAAGATATCAGCGCCCAAATTATTAATGACTTTTTGTGGTGACATCACATTACCCACCGACTTACTCATTTTTTTACCGTCTTTATCGACGGTGAAGCCATGGGTTAATACCTGTTTATAAGGTGCTTTTCCGGTGATAGCACAAGATGAAATCAATGAAGATTGGAACCAACCACGATGCTGATCAGAACCCTCTAAATATAAATCTGCCACATCAGACAAACCTTCTCTAGCTTTTAATACCGCGTAATGAGAAACGCCTGAATCAAACCACACATCAAGCGTATCAGTGGTTTTATCATAATCACCGGCTTCATCGCCTAAGAAATCTGTAATGTCAGATTCAAACCAAGCCTCAATACCACCTTGTTCAATCTTGGCTGAGATGGTTGCAAAAAGTTCTTTGGTGTTAGGGTGTAATTCACCCGTTTGTTTGTGTACAAATAACGTAATTGGCACACCCCAAAATCGCTGACGAGAAATACACCAATCTGGGCGATTACCCACCATCAACTCAATACGCTTTTTACCCCAATCTGGAATCCACTCAACTTTTGGAATTTCAACATTAACCTTATCCCTCAAGCCATTTTGTTGCATAGAGATAAACCACTGCGGCGTTGCTCTAAAAATAACCGGGGCTTTATGGCGCCAACAATGCGGGTATGAATGCTCTAACGGCTCATACTTAACCAATGTATTGGCATTCTCAAGAATTTCAATAACGCTGGCATTGGCCTTAAAAATAAACTGCCCACCCAGAAGTTTGGTGTCTTCAAAAAACACACCACGCCCATCAACAGGGCATTCAACTGGTAAATTGTATTTCAAACCAACAGCGTAGTCTTCTTGACCATGTGCGGGCGCTGTATGCACTGCACCCGTACCGGCTTCAGTGGTAACGTGATCACCCAAAATCACAGGGACTTGTTTGTCATAAAACGGGTGTTGAGCCTTAAGCCCTTCAATTTCACTACCTGAAAAAGTTTGCTCACCAATGGTGGCACCTTCAATACCATAACGTGAGATTGCATTTTCAGCTAAAGCTTGCGCTAAACAATAATATTCATCACCCACATCAACTAAGACATAGTCTAAATCAGGATGTAAGGCTACCGCTTCATTCGCAGGTAGCGTCCAAGGCGTGGTTGTCCAAATGATCAGCGATACTGGTTTATCAACAGCAAAGATAGAATCATCAATCAGTTTAAATTTAACATCAATGGCATCAGATTTTTTGTCTTTGTATTCTACTTCAGCCTCAGCCAATGCCGAACCACATTCGGTACACCAATGAACGGGCTTGTAGCCTTTAGAAACATGGCCATTTTCAACAATCTCACCCAGCGCTCGAACAATGTCTGCTTCGTATTTAAAATCTTTGGTCAAATAAGGATTACCCCAATCACCCAAAATACCCAAACGTTGGAAATCTTGCTTTTGCTTAGCCACTTGTGTGTCAGCATACTTGCGACACTCGGCTCTAAAGTCATTAGCACTGATCTTTTGCCCTACTTTGCCTTTTTTCTTCTCGACATTCAACTCAATCGGCAAGCCGTGGCAATCCCAGCCAGGCACATACGGCGCATCAAAACCCGATAAAGATTTTGATTTAACAATAATATCCTTAAGTACTTTGTTAACCGCATGGCCAATGTGAATATCGCCATTCGCATACGGAGGGCCATCATGTAAGGTGAATTTTGGCTTACCTTGATTATGCTCACGAATGCGCGCATACAGATTATCATCTTGCCATTTTTGTAAAAAACCACCCTCTCGATTGGCAAGGTTTGCCTTCATTGCAAACTTGGTTGAAGGTAGATTTAAAGTAGATTTATAATCAGACATTAATACTTAAAAGTCATTCATTAAAAACGCAATTATACTAGAGCACAACGGCTATTTGAGCATCTAAAAACGGCTATTTCAACTTAACAGATCGAAGTAATAAATTAACTTGTCCTGGCTTAAGATAATCAAACTGATTGGCTTTGAGATTTTCTGGCAGGCGAATCTCACCAAAACGTACACGAATCAATCGTGATACTTTAAAACCTAGCGCTTCCCATAAGCGTCTTACCTCACGTTTTCTACCTTCTTTAAGTACGACTTTATACCAACGGTTAGCACCCTGACCACCACCAACATTTACGCTGCTAAACTTGGCAAAACCATCATCTAGCTCGATCCCTTCAGTGAGTTGCTTAAGGTCTTCACTCTCCACTTGGCCAAGTACTCGCACTGCATATTCACGATCGATTTCAGAGGATGGATGCATGAGTTTATTGGCTAAATCACCATTATTAGTAAACAATAACAACCCCGAAGTGTTAAGGTCTAATCGGCCAACCATTACCCATCGAGACTCTTTAGGCAAAAGGTCGTAAACACTCTTTCGCCCTTCTTCGTCTTTATTTGAGCAAATAACACCGGCTTGCTTATTAAGAATCAGCACCTTGGTTTCTTCTTCGCTATAACGCTCGAGGTCGATTTTTCGCCCATCGATTTTAACTCTATCGGTAATTTCACACTTGTCGCCAATACTCGCTGTTTTATTGTTAACTTCAACACGGCCTTGTTCAATTAGCCTTTCTGCCCAACGACGTGAGCCATATCCAGCGGTAGCAATGAGTTTTTGTAGTCTTTCCATTAATAAGTAATTCCCATGGTTTCTCTAACTTCTGCCATGGTTTCTTTAGCGACGCTTCTAGCCTTTTCAGAACCTTCATGGATAATTTGTTTAATTAATTCAGGGTCGGCCTGATATTTAGCAATGCGCTCTTGCATTGGCATTAACTCGTCTTTTATCGCATCAATCACCGGTTGTTTACACTCAATACAGCCCATTTTCGCCTTGGTGCAACCTTCAACCACCCATTCACAAGTTGACTCATCTGAATACACTTTATGAAGTTGCCAAACTGGGCATTTATTCGGATCGCCCGGATCAGTTAGTTTCACTCGTGCAGGATCGGTCGGCATACGCTTAACTTTGGTTGTTATCTCATCTTCAGTATCGCGTAAAGAGATGGTATTACCGTAAGATTTACTCATTTTTTGCCCATCTAAACCTGGCATCTTTGATGCTTTGGTGAGTAACGACTCTGGTTCTGGCAAAATAATTCTACCCACGCCTTCAATATAACCCGACAATCTTTCTCTATCACCTAGGGTGATGTTTTGCTGTTGTTTCAATAAAGCTTGTGCTTTAACCAAGGCTTCGGTGTCGCCTGTTTCTTGATAAGCTTTACGCAAAGATCGGTAAGATTTGGCTTGCTTCTTACCCATCTTGGTAATGGCGGCTTCAGCTTTTTCTTCAAAACCGGCTTCACGTCCATAAAGATAATTAAAACGTCTGGCTACTTCTCGTGTCAGCTCTACATGGGCAACTTGATCTTCACCTACCGGCACTAAGCCCGCTTTATACATTAAGATATCGGCACTTTGTAATAGTGGATAACCTAAAAAACCATAAGTACCAAGGTCTTTGGTTTTTAATTTAAGCTGTTGATCCTTGTATGAAGGCACACGTTCCAACCAAGAAAGTGGCGTTGACATTGATAACAACAAATGTAGCTCTGCATGTTCAGGCACTTTTGATTGTACAAAAATTGTCGATGTGTTCGGATTAATCCCTGCTGCCAACCAATCAACCACCATTTCCATTACATTGGTTTCAAGATCAATTTTGTCAGAATAATGCGTGGTAAAGGCGTGCCAATCAGCCACAAAGAAATACGAATCATATTCGTTTTGTAAGTCTAGCCAATTTTTCAAAACGCCATGATAATGGCCTAAATGAAGTCGACCGGTTGGTCGCATGCCTGATAAAACTCGATTGTCTTGCATTGTACGGATTGCTTGATTAAATTGCTTGAATTATACCTTGCGCTAAAACCTATGCTGTCAATGTTTGCGCGTAGATAGATAAGCCTTCTAATACCAAATTTGGCTGTAGTTTGACAGCATGACTTAGTCTTAATGCTAATAGCTTACTATCGCCACCACTTAACACCACAACCAAATCACCAAATTCATCCAAGTAATGCTCAATTTGCGCGTTGATCACTGAAGTGAACATCTGCCCTGTTCCACAGGCCCAGGCATCACTAGTATTATCAGCCAATTTCTGATTATGTAACTGCTGAGATTCAGTACAAAATTGATCAAAACTTCGGCGTAGCTTGCCTAAACCAGGCATGATTAAACCGCCTTGATGTGTACCATCTGCCAACACTAAATCAAAAGTAAGTGCACTGCCGGCATCAACAATGAGTCGGGTTTGATCAGGGTATTGATTAATAGTGGCAATCATCGCTAAAAAGCGATCTACGCCTAATTCATCAGCGTTTTTATAAGCTGACTTAAAGATGTTAAAAGTCGCTTGGGACTCAACAAATATTGTGTTTTTTAAGCCCTCTAATAGCATCTTATCACCCACACAGCTAACAAAAATTCGTTTGGCTTTTGGTAAAAGTGTCGGGCTAAATTCAGTAACTGCTACTGACTGATAATCACCGTCAAATAGCCATTTAACTGCGGTGTTACCAACATCAATGAATAAAGTTATTTTATCCAATTGGTACGTCAAGTAGTGCTGAATTTATCCATAAATGCGCAGCTATACTGGCCACATAACCTAGTGCAATCACTGGCATCCATTTAAGGTGAGAGACAAAGGTATACAACCCTTTAGACTGACCCATCAGTGCTACACCTGCGGCTGAACCGATGGATAGTAAACTACCGCCGACACCGGCAGTTAAGGTAACTAACAACCACTGGCCTAATGACATATCAGGATTCATGGTGAGTACCGCAAACATCACTGGAATATTATCAACAATCGCTGATAACACACCGACCAAAATATTAGCATTAGTGGTGCCAAGCTCTACATACATCATCTCAGAAGTCATGGCCAAGTAGCCCATAAAGCCCAATCCACCCACACTGAGAATTACACCGAAGAAGAACAGTAGCGTATCCCACTCAGCTTTAGCCACTTTGTTAAAGACATCAAAGTGCTGGTCTTCTGGGTGATTTTTCTTTGAATTTCCACGAATAAAGAAACCGGCAATCATTAAATAACTCAAGCCTGTCATCATCCCCATCGCTGGTGGTAAGTGTAAGAAATTATGGAAACTCACGGCAGTGGCAATGGTTAATATAAACAGCAGCCCAATCAACAACCCGCCCTGCTTGATTGCAACATCACCCTCATGTGAAGTAGGTGTTTCGTTCTTAATAGCAAAGTGCATAATCGCTGCAGGCACCAAAAAGTTAATCAGTGATGGTATAAATAAACTAAAGAATTGCGAAAATTCAACAATACCTTTTTGCCAAACCATTAACGTAGTGATATCACCAAACGGACTAAAGGCACCGCCCGCATTCGCTGCCACCACAATATTAACAAAGGCAATAGAAACAAAACGCACATTAGAGCCACCCACCGCGAGCACCACGGCACCCATAATCAACGCTGTAGTAAGGTTATCGGCAATAGGGGAAATAAAGAACGCTAAGAAACCTGTTAACCAAAATAACTGTCTAAAGCTAAAGCCTTTATTTACCAACCAGACTTTTAATGCTTCAAATATATTGCGCTCACGCAAGGCCTCAATGTAAGTCATCGCCACCAGTAAGAACAAGAATAACTCAGAATATTCTAATAAATTATGTCGAATCGCCGTTTCTGCCGCATGCGTAATACCATTTTGAGCATAGTGCCAGCCGATCAAGCCCCAAATCAGACCTGCGACTAAGATCACCGGTTTGGACTTTCTAAAATGGGTGAATTCTTCCACCATTACAAAAATATAAGCAATCACAAATAATGCTAGCGCTGTGTAACCCACCCAATGATCAGTAAGATCTAGAGTTTGTGATGGATCACCACTTGCAAATACGCCAAAAGGCAATAATACAAGTAACAATAATAATTTAATCATTTTTAATCCTGGTTAACTCAATGCCATCAGCATTGTTCAAAGTAATTGCAGCATCCTCAAAAGCCACTTCAACAGTCGCTAAGAAAGACGATTTATCGCCTAATTGTACACGACGCACCACAATGCCTGATGCTTTAGCCGATTTTGAACCAGCAACAAGTAACTCATCACCCACATTAACCTCACCTTCGCACTCGAATTGACGCATCCGACGTTTAGATTTTCCTAAATAATGCAGTCGCGCAACCACCTCTTGCCCAGGATAGCAACCCTTAGAAAAGTTAACACCCACTTCATTAATGTCTAGGTTAAGCAACTGCGGTACAAATTTTTCACTGGTGGCTAAGGTTACTTCAGGAATGTCATTGGCAATACAAGCTGCTTCCCATTCATTCGCATCATCTAATTCAACACCATCTAGCGTTTTAACCAAAGCAACCGATTGTTGGTTATTAAGTTTATATGCACCATCAAAATTCTCATCAACCACACCAAGTTGGATGATCTCATCACTCATATCAACAATATCTACATCTGACATCATCTTAAACATAGTAAGTTTTTGTACAACGATAGCTTTAAGGTCATCTGGAAAAGATAAATAAAAATCATCACCTTGTTTCATCACCCACAATAACGCAATAATCTTGCCTTGATGCTGGCAATAAGCATTGAGCTGCACCGTACCTTCTTCCAATCCATCAATAT
>OFCC01000005.1_pt1 | contig 54383 bp, 60 predicted proteins | sample 1520671 | NCBI WGS metagenome assembly OFCC01 (sample SAMEA3696450, study PRJEB22514) | metagenome | biome: water; feature: marine; material: hydrothermal vent | place: Pacific Ocean | collected 2014-08-16 | depth 1514 m | reverse complement strand
ATTTATTTGGAGAAACGGCATTATTAGAAGAAATAAATATTCTAAAAAATAGAGATGATGAGGCATATATCCCTGAAATTGTAAACCTTAAAAACAAATTAAGCTCTATTAAATCCAATCAAACATTAAAAACACTTGAATCAAGAAAAGATGACAGTCCATTCGTTGCTGAAATTAATAAATTGGATATTGAAGCAATCAAGCTAAAATCATTTAAACCTAGCTCAGCTGGTATTAATGCTATGCAGTTAAATCAACATGCTTATCCACCAGAAACTCCAATCAAACCTAAGAAAAAATTGATTGTGGTAGTGGCATTTATTGCGGGATTTATCCTATCTATCTTTTTGGTATTTATTATGAATGCCTTTCGAAAAGAAGACGATAAAGTAAGCGCTTAACATTTCGGAAATAATGAAAATGGCACTATTTATAGCCATTAAAAATAAAAAAACCCTTTAAAAACAATGATTTATCACGTTTTTAAAGGGTTTTTTAATGCAAAATTACCAAAAAATTAGAAATTTCTGAAATTTTAAATGGCTATCTTTATAAGTAATTTAGCGAGTATTTTTAGTGGATTTCTAGGCAAATTTATTTTCTATCGCCGTGAGCATACAGTTAGTATGCGACCAAGTAGAAAATGGATTTAACAACGAAATCCACAAAAAGATGAAGCTAAACGGTGTACATGCCGCCATTAACGTGGAGTGTTTGGGCTGTTATATACGCCCCCGCATCACTGGCCAAAAACAACACCGAGCCAGCAATCTCCTCAACTGAACCTAAACGACCCATTGGGATTTGCTTAGCCAACGCTTCTTTTTGCTCCTCAGGCAGTGCATCCGTCATGTCAGTTTTGATAAAACCAGGAGCAACACAATTAACGGTAATATTACGGGTGCCGACTTCACGAGCGAGTGATTTAGTAAAGCCCATAATGCCAGCTTTAGCAGCAGCATAATTAGTTTGCCCCGCATTACCCATGGCACCTACAACCGAGGCGATAGAAATAATACGGCCTGCGCGTTTTTTCATCATGCCGCGTAATACCGCTTTAGACATTTTGTAAACCGAAGCAAGATTGGTATTCATAATATCGTCCCATTCGTCTTCTTTCATGCGCATTAGCAGGTTGTCACGGGTGATTCCAGCGTTGTTAATTAAGATATCTACAGCACCATAAGACTCAGTGATATTTTTCATCACCTCGGCAATTTGGTCATTATCTGTAACATTAAGTGCCATACCTTGTCCAGATACGCCATTATCTTTTAACGTAGCGCTGATTGCATCAGCACCCTTGTCACTGGTTGCTGTACCGATTACTGTTGCACCTGCGCCACCTAAAGACAAGGCGATGGCTTGGCCAATACCGCGACTTGCACCGGTAACTAATACGATTTTTCCTTCTAAGTTACTCATGACGTAATCTCCTCTAAAGTGGCTGAAACACTGGCTGAGTCTAGCACAGCATTTGCAGATAATGATTTTTCAATTCTTCTTGTTAAACCAGCCAATACCTTGCCTGGACCTGATTCAACTAATTTTTCTACACCCATACCATGCATAGCTTTAACCGTGCCTGTCCAGAGTACTGGTTTGTGTAATTGCGCAACTAATTTTGCTTTGATGTCGCTAGTGTCTGTTGCTTTGGCTGCATCAACGTTATGCAATACATCAACATCGCCCATGCTAAATCTGACCGCTTCTACCGCATTAGCAAACACCGTTGCTGCATCATCCATGAGTGAACAATGTGAAGGCACACTGACTGGCAATATCACAGCACGTTTAGCACCTGCGGCTTTCATGGCTTCGCATGTTGCATCAACTGCTTCTTTATTACCAGCAATGACTACTTGGCCATTTGAATTAAAATTAACCGCTTGGACGATGCCTTCGCCAGCATAGTCACTACACACTTTAACCACGACTTCGTCTTCTAGACCTAAAATAGCTGCCATCGCACCCACACCAGCAGGTACGGCTGATTGCATCAACTCTGCACGTGTTTGTACTAACTTAATGCCGTCGCTAAAATTAAGCGCACCTGAGGCCACTAAAGCCGTGTATTCGCCTAAAGAATGCCCAGCCATACAAACTGGTGACAAATCTGTTTCAATAGTAAGAACCTTGTAGGTTGCATAACCGGCTGCCAACATTGCTGGCTGAGTGTTTTGTGTTTGGTTAAGCGCATCTTGATCTGTTTGAGTCAGCGCCCATAGATCAAATCCTAAAGCATCACTCGCCTCTGTAAATGTCTCTTTTACAATGGGAAAGTTATCAGCAAGATCTGACAGCATACCGAGTGATTGAGAGCCCTGGCCTGGAAAAACGATTGCGTATTTCATTCTGTTTAATGCCTCCTTGAGGGGTGTAAGTACTTATTTAATTAATATGAGTTTATTTTAGTCATAAAAAAAGCGCCCGGAAGGCGCTTTTTTAGATAATTCTTAGGTGCGAACTATACGGCTTCGATTGAAACTGTTTGACGCATAAATTTACCTTTCTTAGCAAAAACGACCTTACCGTCTGCGGTTGCAAACAATGTGTCGTCCTTACCTTTACGTACGTTAGTGCCTGGATGAACTTTAGTGCCTCTTTGACGCACTAAAATGTTACCTGCTAATACCACTTGACCACCAAATCTCTTAACGCCTAGACGTTTCGATTGGGAGTCTCTACCGTTATTAGTACTACCGCCTGCTTTTTTGTGTGCCATGGGTTATTCTCCTATGCCTTAATTTTTGTAATTTCGATTTCAGTGTAAAGCTGTCTATGACCTTGAGTCTTCATAGAGTGCTTACGACGACGGAACTTCAAGATAGTAACTTTCTTACCTTTGCCTTGTGAAATTACTTTTGCCTCAACCGTTGCTTTAGCAACCATTGGAGAGCCAATTTGAACATTGTCGCCATCAGCAACCATTAGCACTTCTTTGAAAGTGACTTTTTTGCCGGGCTCAACTTCTAATTTTTCAACCTTAAGCGTTGTGCCTTCGGCTACTCTAAACTGTTGACCACCTGTTTTAAATACTGCGTACATAATAAATCCTAAATAGGTTTACCAAAAAGAAGGCAATTATACGCGAACGACTGTGTTTATGAAAGGGGGTTTGAGTATAATTTGTGTTTTTATTTGAATGGATTGATACAATGATTATTTTCGAAACTAATATGGGCAACATTCACATTAACGTTGATGCTGATAAAGCGCCAATCAGTGCTCAAAACTTTATCGATTACGTTAATGATGGCTTTTACGATGGCACAATTTTTCACCGTGTGATTAAAAACTTTATGATCCAAGGCGGTGGCTTTATTGAGGACATGAGTCAGAAATCCACAAAAGCAGAAATCGAAAATGAAGCAAACAATGGCTTAAAAAATGCAAAATACACCTTAGCAATGGCCAGAACTAATGCACCACATTCAGCCAGCTCTCAGTTTTTCATTAACACATCAGATAACTCTTTCTTAGATTACCCAGCTCAAGATGGTTGGGGCTATTGTGTGTTTGGTGAAGTGGCTGAAGGACAAGACGTAGTAGATAAAATTGGCCTAGTGGCAACAGGCACCCAAGGTGGTCACGCAGATGTACCAAATGATGCGGTTATTGTTACCAAAGCATACGTTCAGTAATCATGCCTAGTTCGCTAATTATTGCGGACCTCCACCTCGTTTCCGGCGAGGTGGATAAAACCAATCTATTTGTTAAATTTTGCCAAGAGCAAGCATCGAAGGTTGATCAAATTTTTATCTTAGGAGATTTGTTTAATACTTGGTTGGGTGATGATCTGTCACTTGATGATTATCCAATAATTATTTCTGAGTTAAAGGCGCTTAGCGCAACAACTCAAATTTTTGTAATGACCGGTAATCGTGATTTTTTGTTGGGTGATGCGTTTTCCAAACAAACGGGTTGCACTCTAATTAATACGCCTTATTTACTCGAAACCAATACTCAATCATATGTACTCACCCATGGTGATGAGCTATGTACAGATGACAAGGGTTATCAGCAACTAAAAAGTATCTTACAACACCCGATTACTCGGTTGATTTTCTTACGTTTACCGAAGAAACTACGTTTAAAGCTGGCCGGAAAAATACGCAAAAAGAGTGTTGAGGCGCAACAATACAAGTCTCATGAAATTATGGATGTTAATCCAGGCGCTGTCATGGCGTTAATGGAAAAATACCCAGACACAAGTCTGATTCATGGACACACGCATCGTCGAAATACGCATGTGGAAAAAAAGTTTACTCGTTATGTTTTAGGAGACTGGGCAAACGATGCCGGCAATGCCATTAAGCTTGATGGTGAATTAAGCTGGCTTGAAATTCACTAGTCGTTCAACCAAATCAACACTGCTTACTTTAAGCAATACTTTTTCATCTCGCTCAGGCAAAGTTTTAAACTTAATTTGCGTCATCATGCCGACTTCAGGAATCATAAACAAGGCTTTGTCACCACGCGTATCAACCACAACACCTTCACCTTGCCAGTTAGGATTCTGAATTAAATACAAGCACTTATAGTGATCATTACTGGCACGCGTGGTTTTACCAATATCAGGCATTGCCGCATTGGTGATACCAATAATTTCTTTAACACGTTCTTTTTCAAGGGTTGGTTTACCTAAAATAAAGCTCGATAATTGCTGGTGTGCCAATAAATCAAAATATCGTCTAAGCGGACTGGTGACTCGAAGATAAGCATCAAGCCCTAAGCCATAATGTAGTAATGGTTTGGTAGAGGTGGCTGAACGCTTAAAGCACTTAGTGGCAGCAAATGATTCGGACATCGTAAGGTTGTCTTTATTGTCGAGTGTTTCTTGCGGGAACTCGCCTTCATCTTGAATCGCATATGGCATGACAATATCATTGTCTTGTGCAAACAGCGCAATGACTCTGCCTGCCATAATCATCATTTCAGCGACTAATTCTCGTGAAGGACTGCTGGCCTGATCTGAAATTTCTATTTGTCCTTCTTTAAATCTTACATCCACTCTAGGTAAATTCAAACTCATAGAGCCATTGCTGGCTCGGTATTGTCTGTGCAACTCTACCAAAGTTTGTATTTTTGCTAAATCTTCATTGGATTCTAAAATTTTATCAGCGTCATCGTAACTAATATTGGTTACCTTAATGGTGCTGTGCACTACTTCGATGCCTTGCATCTCTTTGCCCGACAGTACAAACCCGATTGATAAAGCCGGTGAAGTTTCACTCAGACCCAATGCACACAATTGAGTAATCGAAGTTGGCAACATGTGCAAAATTTGGTCTGGTAAATATAAATTAGAAGCTCTTTCTTGAGCGTACAAATCTAGCTCAGAACCCGGCGCAACGATAGATGATACATCGGCAATATGAATCCAGATTTTATCGCCATCAACACTAAAGGCGTCGTCAGCATCATTCGAATCAGCGTTGTCAATCGCATAACTGTTTAAATGAGTTAGATCAATGCGCTCAACTTCGGCCATTTCGGTATCGATATCCACATCATTAGGAATACCATGACGTGCAGGATAAGGATTAAACGTTTGCTCAAAATATTTGAGTCTTAATAGTAACTTATAAGCTGCTTCGGGTGTATTTTCTACACCGATATGAGTGAGTATTTTGGCGTGTTTAGACTGATTGAGTGCGACTTTTTCAATGTCTTGAATGTAGGCCAAATCTTGCTTATCAAAAACATTATTGGCAATGTTATCAACACAATGTGCTAATGTTTGCGCTTCTAACGCCTCAGCATCACGCTTGGCTTGAATACTAGCAACTTGCTCAGTAGGACGCACATAAATTTTATCTTTTTGCCAGTAAAAATACAACCCATCTTCGACCAGTACACAAGTGCACCAAGCGCTTTGTGCGGTGTACTCATCAAACAACCATTCGGTGATTTCTTGCAGAGTTAGGGTTTCTTCTTGAAAATCATCCAGTATGGCGATGTCTGCTTGTGCGCAGCTATCGTTAACTTTTGTAAATTCAGGATGAATAAAACGGAAATCTTTTTCTCGCACCTTACGGGTTGATCCGTCTGCAAATTCTAGTTCGAATTTGTGGGTATTTTGCCCAGCAATACGTGCCGCTTTGCCTTTGTAGGCAACTAATGAGTTAATCAATGGTAATAAGCTAGTTTAGTGTTTCAGCGTAAGTCGCTGCATCCATCAGGCCATCAATGCCATCAGATTTAAATTTAACCAACCAACCGTCATCATAACAACTTGAATTAACCAACTCTGGCTCGTCATCTAGAACTTCGTTGGCTTCAACTACTTCAAGATCGGCAGGTGCGTAAACACCACTTGCCGCCTTTACAGATTCAACCACACAAAACTCGTCTTCGGCAGAGGCTTCGTCGCCTTCACCTGGTAGTTCAACATAAACCATGTCGCCTAATAAGGCTTGAGCATGGTCAGAAATACCCATGGTATAGGTGCCATCGCCATTGTCTAAAATCCACTCGTGGGTCTCGGTGTATTGTCTATCGTCTCTTACTTCGCTCATGCCATTCTCCTATACTAATACTTTGCCATTTCTTACAAATGGTGGTTTGACTATTTTAGCCGAAACCATCTTATTTCGCATCTCGATTTCACATAATCCTTCCGAGCCTTTTGGCACGCTGGCCAATGCAATGGCTTTACCCATGGTTGGTGAGAATGTGCCTGACGTTACTTCGCCTTCACCGTTATTAGTCACTACTTTTTGGTGGTCACGAATCACGCCTTTGCCTTCTAATACCAAACCTACAATAGTATTGTTGACGCCTTTGTCTTTTAACGCTTCTAATGCATCACGACCAACAAAACGTCTGTCTTCATCAGTTAGATCAACTGTCCAAGTCAGTGCCGCTTCAAGCGGTGAAACCTCGTCATTCATCTCAGAGCCGTATAAACTCATACCTGCTTCTAGTCTCAATGTATCACGTGCACCCAAACCACAAGGCTTAACCCCAACTTCCATGAGCATCTTCCAAGTAAATTCAGCCGATTTTTCAGGTAGCATAATCTCGAAACCATCTTCACCGGTATAACCGGTACGAGCGATAAACAGCCCACCAAGGCTTGCTGAGTTAAACGGCTTTAACTCTCCAGCTACATCTTCAACACCAGGCATTGCTTCAAATACTTTGGCACGAGCATTAGGACCTTGTACAGCGATCATGGCTAAGTCTAACTTAGGCTCAACAGATACATCGAAACCCTCGGCTTGCGCATTAATCCAAGCAATGTCTTTTTCGGTTGTACCAGCATTAATCACCATACGATAATTTTCATCATCTTGATAATAAACAATCAAATCATCCACCACACCGCCAGCTTCATTAAGCATACAGCTGTATAGCGCTTTACCTTCTGTCTTTAATTTATCAACATCATTCGCAATCAAAGTTTGTAAGAATTTTTTGGCTTCGACACCTTTAAAATCAACCGTGGTCATGTGTGAGACATCAAACATACCGACATCAGTACGTACCTGGTGATGCTCTTGGATTTGTGAGCCATAATTCAGTGGCATTTCCCAGCCGCCAAAATCGACCATTTTTCCACCAGCATCAACGTGTGCTTGATATAAAGGTGTGTGCTTCATTTTTCTTCCTTAATGTATTTCGAGATAAAAATTACCGTGATAATGATGAGTACAAAAGTGAGGCCCATGGTGCCAAATAATTTGAAATTAACCCAGGCTTCTTCACTTTGCTGTGCTGCAAGGCAAAGCTGCTCTACTGCAGTTGATGCGCAATCTAGCTCAGTTAGCTCAACTTTAGGATCTAATGTTGATTGACTAAATAATTGCTCTCGAGTGCTCAAGGCAATATCGACATAATAAGCATTCACCAAGGCAATACCACTAAAACCAATACCCCAAAACCAAGTAAGCTGATGCCACACTTTTGCAGGCAATGTCATTTCTTTACCAAGCATGCGCTGCAAGAGTGTTTTTTCACCAATCCACATACTTAGTATGAGTGCCAATGCGAACACAACATACAACACACTAACCTTCCACATAATAAAAGCAGGATCTTTAATTGCTAAGGTGATGCCACCAAATACCACCAGCAACCCAAAAGTGATAATGTGTGTTTTTTCAAACTTACCCGTTTGCAGACGAGTAATCAACATTTGTAAAGCGGTAGCACCAATCATGGCGTAAATAGCCGCGTACAAGCCCATGGTTTTATAAACGATGAAGAATAAAGCAATCGGAAAAAAATCTAATAAAAATTTCATGCCCTACTCCATGTGCTCTTTTGAGCAATAAAACTTGCCATTGTGAATAATCGCTTCATTTTCAGGAACGTGTGTTTTACAAACACTACAAGCGACCATCTTATTAGTGGAAGGCTGTTGATCGGCACGACTGGCTGGTTTTCTAAATTTTTTAAACAAAACAAAACCGAACCAAATAACCAATACAAGAATAATTAGTTTGACAATCCCCATAGAATCCAACGCATACAAAATCTCGAATTTTACCGATGCTTAGTATATAATTGCCTCTTTTTATGTGTCTATAATAATTACACAATTCATGCCCGGGTGGTGAAATTGGTAGACACACAGGACTTAAAATCCTGCGCCTTCACCGGCGTGCCGGTTCGATTCCGGCCCCGGGCACCATACATTAACCTCAAAACCGTCTTAAACCCTTGCCACGTAAGGGTTTTTTTATATCTGTAATTTGAGGTGATGGTCATAGTAAATCTACATATAAAATAAGTGTATGACAAATAAACTACCCCAGGAAGTCTTTCCAACAATCGAAACACTCGACGATCTCGCAAAGTTGGTTGACTATTCATTCATTGATACTCTCAACTGCGATCCTGACGCGAAAGAAAATGGCGTCGATCACGACCCGCGACAAGTCTTCACTGGTCACTATGTCCCCGTCAATCCCACGCCAATAAAAGATCCCGAGTACGTCACACATAGTAAAAACTTTTTTCGAGAGCTTGGTTTTTCAGACAAACTGGCTCAATCAAACGATTTTGTTCGACTGTTTTCTGGTGACACTTCACATGTTCCAAAGCCGATGCGTACAGCTGGATGGGCGACTGGATATGCGCTTTCTATCTTTGGCACCGAATACTATCAACAATGCCCATTCCAAACTGGCAACGGATATGGCGATGGTCGCGCAGTTTCTATCCTTGAGGCTGTCATCAACGAACGACGCTGGGAAATGCAGCTAAAAGGTGGCGGTCGAACCCCATATTGCCGCGGTGCAGATGGTCGCGCTGTCCTGCGCTCAAGCGTTCGCGAATTCCTAGCCCAAGAGTACATGCATGCGCTTGGTGTTCCAACGTCAAGATCGCTAAGTTTGTATGTATCGAAAACGGAGAAAGTCAACCGCCCATGGTATTCTGAAGGTACGCGCTCGCTGGATCCTGATGTACTTGTATCAGAGGCTGTTGCCATCTCGACGCGTGTTGCGCCGTCGTTCATTCGTGTCGGACAACTCGAACTCTTTGGTCGCCGTGCCCGCAAGGATGAACACCCAAAAGCTATGCAGGAGCTAGAAATGATTGTGTTGCACTTGATCGATCGTGAGTACGCTAACGTCATCGACAAAAAACTAAACACTGCCGAAAAAGTGGTGTTGCTCGCACGCGAGTTCCGTGGCCGCCTTACGTCGCTTGTAGCCAACTGGATCCGCGTCGGCTACTGTCAGGGAAATTTTAATAGTGACAATTGCGCGGCTGGTGGTTTTACACTCGATTACGGCCCATTCGGATTCTGTGATGAGTTCAACCCGAAGTACCAGCCTTGGTCGGGTGGCGGAAATCACTTCTCCTTTCTGAACCAACCAGTGGCAGCCGAACGTAACTTTCATATGTTTTGCAAGGCGCTACAGCCCTTGCTTGCTTCACACCAAGCCCACCTACAAGAATTTGAAGAAATTAAGAATGGCTTTGCACAAGTAATGCAAACACAAATGGATAAAATGTGGGCCGACAAACTTGGCCTGGATGACTTTAATGCAGAGCTGTTCGGTGAACTAGCCACACTCATGATACAAACTCCAGTGGATTACACCATCTTCTTCCGTGAGCTTTCGATGATTCCTGATGACATTGTTCCACTCAAAAAAAGCTTCTACGAGAGCCAGACGTCGGAAGAAATGGACAAGCGCTGGTCTGAGTGGCTCATAAAATGGAAGCTACTCAGCGGCAATATTACTGTTCCCCACTCTCGTGAGGAGCTCTCTAAGCAGATGAGACTCATCAACCCAAAATACAGTTTTCGAGAGTGGTTCGTTATGCCTGCGTATCAGCAAGCAACCGAGAGGAACTACGCTCTAGTTCGAGAACTGCAAGATGTCATAACACAACCTTACGCAGAGCAGTCTAAGGATGTGGAAGAGAAATACTACAGATTAAAACCATCTGAACTCTTTGATATTGGTGGATTATCGCAATATAGTTGCTCATCTTGATTTATCTAAAAACTGATTTGACAGAGATGCCACATCGTTAATGGCCTGATATTTATTAAAAAATAGTTATAGAATTTTTATCTGCATATCAACAAAATATTTCGTATAATTATTTTATGATTAACTCTTTAAAATAAACATTATGCAAAAACACATTATCTCAACTGACAAAGCACCGCAAGCCATTGGCACTTACTCTCAAGCTGTACATGTTACGGGCGGATCAACGGTTTACCTATCTGGGCAAATTCCTTTAGTGCCGGCATCAATGGAAATGATTGAAGGCGGTATTAGTGAGCAAATTAACCAAGTATTTAAAAACTTAACTGCAGTTTGCAAAGAATCTGGTGGTAATCTCAATGATATTGTTAAACTCAATATTTACTTAACTGATTTGAACAACTTCCCGGTGGTTAATGAGATCATGGCTCAATATTTTGACGAGCCTTATCCCGCACGTGCAGCAGTTGGAATTAACGAGTTACCTAAAGGTGCACAGGTAGAGATGGATGGGGTAATGGTGGTCAAGGAAGACAGTTACAGCTTTTAATACTCCTAAAGGAGAGCTATCCTGATGCACAATTTATCTGATCCAATAATTTCGCTCAACGGATTAGGCCCAAAAGCGCAAGATAAACTCAACAATATTGGCATTTATAACTTGGAACATTTACTGTTTCATTTGCCATTTCGTTATCAAAACAAAACCAAATTTACCTCGCTAGATGATGCACAGGTTGGCGCTGAGATACTAGTACAGCTTACGATTGATCGTATCGAAGAAGTGGCAACAAGACAACGACAACTGCTGTGTTATTTGTCTGACAACAATAATCGCACCTTACTTTTGCGATTTTTTCATTTTAATCAATATCACAAACAACAATTAGTGCGAGGTGATATTATTCAGTGCTTTGGCGAAATTAAAATTGGGCGTGACGGCTTGGAGATGCACCACCCAGAATACCGATTGATCTCAAAAGGCCAAGCAAATCTTTTAGAAACGACATTAAGTCCTGTTTACCCGTTAACGGGCAATCTTCACCAAGCGCAACTTAAAAAATGGATCAATACTGCGCTGGAAACTTTAAAAAATTCCTCACTTAGTGACAATTTCGAAAATTTGGCAAAAAACTCAATGCCAACACTCAAGCAAGCACTGGAAACACTGCATCACCCCAAAGCAGGGGAAAACCTCGAACAAATTGCCGAATTTAGGCATATTTCACAGCAAAGACTCATTATTGAAGAGCTTTGTGCACATCAACTCAGCCTACTTAAGCTCAAAAACGAACGTAAAAGTAAAATTTCCAATATTTTTAAAATTTCCAAAATTTTATCTAAGCAATTATCCGAAAACCTTGGCTTTCAACTCACCAACGCACAACAAAGAAGTGTTGATGAAATTAATACCGACTTGGCTTTGAATCATCCAATGCTTAGATTGTTACAAGGCGATGTTGGCTCTGGAAAAACCATTGTCGCAGTTTTTGCCTGTTTGCAAGCAATTGAAAATGGTTTTCAAACAGCTATTATGGCGCCCACTGAAATTCTTGCCAACCAACATTTACATGGTTTTTCAGATTACCTTGAACCTTTAGGTGTTAAAGTTGCCTTTTTAATCGGCTCACAAAACACAAGTGAACGTGCTGAACAATTAGACGCCATCCAATCTGGCAAAGCACAGGTGATCATTGGCACGCACGCTTTGTTTCAAGAATCGGTCAAGTTTAATAAATTGGGTTTGGTGGTGATTGATGAGCAACATAAATTTGGCGTACACCAACGCTTATCCTTGGCGCAAAAAGCACACAACACACCGCACCAATTAGTGATGACGGCTACTCCTATTCCTCGCTCATTAACCATGAGCGCTTACGCTGACCTTGACACCTCAATTATTGATGAATTACCACCGGGCCGAATGCCAATTAAAACCATCGCACTTAGCAGTGAGCGTAAAGACGAGGTGGTACAAAAAATAAAGCAAGTATGCAAAGATAGCAATCAAGTGTATTGGGTTTGCACCTTAATTGAGGAATCAGAAGTGTTGCGTGCAGAATCTGCCACAAAGACTCACCAATACTTACAAGAAAATTTACCAGGGTTATCAATTGTGCTCATTCATGGCAGAATGAATAAAGACGAAAAATCTAAAATTATGCATCAATTTGCCAATGGGGAGATTAATGTACTAGTAGCAACCACTGTGATTGAGGTGGGTGTCAATGTACCTAATGCTTCGCTAATGGTTATTGAAAATTCGGAACGATTGGGTTTGGCACAACTACACCAACTACGTGGTCGCGTTGGTCGTGGCGCTGATGCGAGCATTTGTATCTTAATGTATCAATCACCACTCAGTGCCAATGCCACAGAACGGATCGATATTCTAAGGCAAACCAACGATGGCTTTTTGATTGCTAATAAAGACTTAGAACTACGCGGCCCAGGTGAAATTTTAGGCACGCAACAAACCGGTATTGCCGATATGAAGATTGCCAATATTGTGCGTGATGGTTACTTACTCAAGCAAGTGCGTTTTTACTCAGAACAATTTTTACAACTTGATGAAGGCAAACAATATGCATTGATTATGCGCTGGATTACTACTGACAAATCCCAATATGCGAATACTTAGCTTAAAATAGCGCTATGATTAATACGCAAGATTTAATATGGCAGAGTTTAAAGCAAGCACGTGACGTGCCTAATGCTGTCATGTATTGGCTTGATGATGATCAGTCGCTCACGGCTAAACTTAAAAGAAAGTTTGACGATTTTGCAGTGAATGTGCTTTTACAAACACAACTCGAACCTCACCAAAACGAGGCAGCCATACTTGACTTCACAGGTGATTCCATCATTCGAGAAGTAGAATTATTAGGCAATACTCAAGTAATGGTGTTTGCACGCTCGGTCATACCTATAACAAACGATACAAAAGATTTACTCAGTATTGGCTCAAAACCTTTGGGTGAAGTACTATTTAACGACCCCACTATTATACGTGGGCCACTGCAAATCACCCATACTGGTAGCACTTGGGGTAGACGATCAACTTTTACTATTGGCACAACCAAACTTTTGGTGAGTGAATTCTTTTTAGAGTGTTTATATGCGTGATCAAATTTTTACCAAGGAAAATGATTTAGTCAACTTCACTTTTGACAAAAGTGTTGTCAACGTATTTGACGATATGGTCAGGCGTTCAGTCCCAGGTTATCAAAGCATGATTGAGATGATAGGACTCATGGTTAAAACTTATGGTCAAAATAATACCAATTATTATGATCTTGGTGCGTCAACCGGCGCTGTTTCTTTAGCACTAAGCATAAACAACCCGCATCAACATAATCGAATTATCGCTGTGGATAATTCGATTGAAATGGTGAAGAAATGCAGGAATAATCTTGATGGTAAAATATCAAACTTTGATGTTATTTGTAGCGATATTAAAGACATAAGTTGTGAAAATTCATCTATCGTCGTCTTAAACCTAACCTTGCAATTTATCCCAGTTAAACAAAGACAAGCTTTAATTAATAAAATTTATCAAGGTTTAAATCCTGGCGGCGTGTTAATCGTCTCTGAGAAAATTCACTTTGATGATGAAAAAAAACAAACTGAAGTTACTAAACTACATTTAGACTTTAAACGCGCCAACGGCTATAGCGAGCTAGAGATTGCCGCTAAGCGCCAATCAATAGAAAATGTACTGATTACTGACAATAAAAAGACTCACTTTGATCGACTCAACTCTGCAGGATTTAGCCAAAGCTTATGTCACTTTCAGTGTCTTAATTTTGCCTCCTTTTTAGCAATTAAATAGCGGTAAAATAAGCCTCATTATGTTACTAATGATTGACAATTACGATTCGTTTACCTATAACCTAGTGCAGTATTTTGGTGAGCTAGGTCAAGTGGTTGAAGTACATCGTAATGATGAAATTACTATACAAGAAATTGAAAAACTCAACCCTGAGTTTTTAGTGATTTCTCCAGGCCCTTGTACGCCGAATGAAGCGGGAATTTCTATTGAAGCTATTAAACACTTCTCTGGCAAGGTGCCGATGCTGGGTGTTTGCTTAGGTTTTCAAGCCATGGTACAGGCTTTTGGCGGCAATGTAGTTGGCGCTAAAAAGATCATGCATGGCAAGATATCTCCTGTGCATCACAACAATCAAGGTGTATTTACGGATTTAAAAAATCCTTTAAATGCCACACGCTATCATTCCTTAGTTGCTGAACAATCTAGCTTGCCTGATTGCTTTGATATTACCTCTTGGACTAAAGACGAACAAGGTAAGATTGACGAAATTATGGGTATTAGACATAAAGAGCTTGCAATTGAAGGTGTGCAATTTCATCCAGAATCTATTCTGACTGAAGAAGGTCATGAAATGCTGAATAACTTTTTGAAAGGGAAAAATTAAAACTAACAACGACTATGGAAATATTAGAATTTTTACTAAACGACGATCAAATTTTTACAACAATCACATTGGCTGTTTTGATTGCGCTATTTATTGGCAATATTGTTACTGATAAGCTTAAAAAATATGAAGATGTTGATGCCAATGGTGCCATTGCACTGATGGATGAAAAAAACTTAATTATCTTGGATGTGCGTGAAGCCAAAGAAAGGAAAGCAGGTTATATTGCTAAAGACACTCATATTCCTCTGTCTCAAGTTAAAAACCAATTGGATAGCTTAGACAACAGTAAAAAGATTTTAGTGTATTGCCGTAGTGGCTCTCGCTCATCACATATTGCTGGCTTGTTAACCCGTAATAATTTTGAACAGGTGTATAACCTTAAAGGTGGTATGCTTGCATGGCAAAGAGCTAATTTGCCCATTAAAAAATAAAAGGCTTTTTTAAAGATGAAAAAAAATATTATTTATTGTTCTGACGCTTGTCCATTTTGCCAAAGAGCTTATCAATTATTAGACAAGCGCCATATTCCTTATCAAAAAAGATACGTAAAAAGCCAAAATGACTGGGATGAAGTGATGGAAAAAACGGGCAGGAATACCGTACCTCAAATCTTTATCAATGGCACGCATGTGGGTGGGTTTGATGATCTGTCAGCTGCAGAGCAATCTGGCCGATTGGACGATATTCTAAATGGCTAACCTATCCATTATTGGTGCTGGTGCCTGGGGTAGCGCACTGTCTATCGCACTATCAGATAATTTTGATAAGATCTATTTGCATACCTATGCAGAAGCAGAGATAGAAACCCTTAAACCACGACACCCTGCTTTACCGGTCAACTACACAAGCAATACCCAACTAACCTTTGATTTATCAAAAATTCAACAGTCTGAAAGTGTTTTAATTGCGGTACCGAGTTATGGCTTTGCCACAACATTGGAAAGTATTAAACCATTCCTAACGTCAGGACAACCTATAGCCTGGGTAACCAAAGGGTTTGACACCCACCAACAAGGATTTTTACATGAAAGCTTTGAGGAGATTCTAGGCAGTCATCCAAGCTGTGTGATTTCTGGCCCTAGTTTTGCCTTTGAGGTTGCTAGCCATAAACCAACCGCGTTGACGGTTGCTTCAACGGATAAAAATACTCGAGAGTATTGGGCTAAAGCATTACATACCAAGACATTAAGAGCATACACCAATGAAGATATCATCGGTGTAGAAGTGGGTGGCTCGGTTAAGAATATTCTTGCTATTGCTGCTGGTATTGCATCTGGTTTGGGTTATGGCGCTAACACACAGGCGGCACTGATCACACGAGGCTTGGCCGAGATGATCCGCTTTGGAAAAAGCCTAGGTGCTAACGAAAAGACGTTCAATGGCCTATCAGGTTTGGGCGATTTGGTACTTACTTGTTCGGATGATTTATCTAGAAATCGCCGATTTGGCAAGGAATTAGCCAACAACCAAAGTGTTGAGCAGGCTTTAAACAATGTTGGTGCCACGGTTGAAGGTCTTAATACTTTAGAATTGGTCTTATCAATCGCAAAAAACAATCAAATCGAAATGCCAATTTGTGAACAAGTTTACCAAGTTACTCAAGGACTAGTATCCCCTACTGAGGCAGTTAACCACCTAATGTCACGAGAACAAGTTAACGAATGATTCTTGACCTATTGAGGCATGGCGAACCTCAAGGCGGACGCCTGTATCGAGGCAATCAAGACGATGCGTTGACTGAGAAAGGCTGGCAGCAGATGCTAGATTCTACACAAAATAAGACCTGGGATTTTATTGCCACATCACCACTCATTCGGTGCGCCGATTTTGCTAAACATTTATCTACTACGCAGCACATACCTTGCCAAATATTTGATGATCTTGAAGAGCTAGGATTCGGCGACTGGCAAGGTAGAAGCACGAGTGAAATTGGCCAAGTTGTTGTGGATCAGTTTAAGGCCGATCCTATTACTAATCGCCCACCGAATGCTGAATACTTGCATGATTTTGAAGTTAGAGTTCTGTCAGTATTTGAACCAATTATTCAAAATGAACAACAACATAAATCCGTTTTAATCGTTGCACATGCGGGGGTTATTCGTATAATCAAATCGTATTTATCCCAATCGACCATTAAGAACATGTTTACAATAGAGGTTATTTCCGGCTCTTGTGAACGATTTGAAGTTTAAAAACCTACTGATTATTTTCGTTATATTTTCCAGCGCAATTCATGCAGATGAATTTTGGGGGCTGGAGGCGTGGATGAATTCAGAACGTGCGCCTGACTTTGAGAAAATCACGGATGTAAAAGCCAGAAAAAAAGCTTTCTTTGAATATTTGTTGCCCGAAGTGAAACGACAAAATTCTGATATTATTGAATTAAGAAACCGAATTAAAAGCGAACTCCTGAGTGATAATAAAATGACTGCACTCAAAAAATACTACAAGTTTAAAGATGATGCTAGCATTGAAGACTTACTTAGTTCGGTTGATATTGTGCCCACTTCCTTGGTTTTAGCACAGGCAGCTTATGAGTCTAGCTGGGGGCGGTCTCGGTTTGCCAAACATTATCATAATTATTTTGGGCTTTGGTGTTTTAAAAAAGGCTGCGGCGTAGTGCCGCTAAGACGCGATAAAAAAGCCACGCATGAAGTTGCCAAGTTTGCCTCCTTATCCAGAGGTATTGCTTACTATATGCGCTCTATTAATCGAAACTCTGCTTATGAAACACTTAGAAAAATTAGAAAACACAAACGTGATACTCAACAACCCATTACTGGGGTGGGGCTAGCTGAAGGCTTGGAGAATTATGCTGAAATTGGTTATGATTATGTTGAAACGGTACAGTCTATTATCAAGTACAACAAACTAGAACAATACGACTACCAAATTTAAAGCAATAAAAAACCCGCATAAAGCGGGTTTTTTTTGAAATTGGTTAAGAGATTTCTTAACGTTTTGAGAACTGCTCGCTCTTACGCGCCTTCTTACGGCCAACTTTCTTACGCTCTACGATTCTAGCATCACGAGTAACAAAGCCTGCCTTACGTAAATCAGGTCTAAGATCATTATCGTATTCCATCAATGCACGTGTAACGCCCAAACGAATTGCACCCGCTTGACCAGTATCACCACCACCTTTAACCGTAATGTTGAAATCAAACTTGTCTCTCATTTCAACCGTGTCTAATGGTTGGTTGATAATCATTGAAGAAGTTTCACGACCAAAATATTCGCCCATTGGACGTTTGTTTACTGTGAACACACCTTTACCTTTAGTCATGTAAACACGAGCTACTGATGTTTTTCTTCTGCCTGTTGCGTAAAATGTTTCTGTCTTTGCCATAATAATCTTGCCTTAAATATCTAAAATCAAATTTCTAAAAGCTGGGGCTGTTGTGCACCATGTGTGTGCTCTGAACCTGTAAATACTTTCATTTTTCTAAACATGTCTCTGCCTAACGGACCTTTTGGCAACATGCCTTTTACTGCCTTGTTGATAATCTCTTCAGGCTTTTTAGCTTGTAAATCTTTAAATGCGATTGACTTTAAGTTACCAACATAACCTGTGTGGTGGTAGTACATTTTGTCATCAAATTTGTTACCTGTTACTTTAACTTTTTCAGCGTTAATAATAACAATGTAGTCACCCGTATCAGTGTGCGGCGTGTACTCAGGCTTATGTTTACCACGAAGGCGAGACGCAACTTCAGTTGCCATACGACCCAACGTCTTGCCATCGGCATCCACTAGGAACCATTCTCTTTTTACTTCATGTGCTTTAGCGCTAAATGTTTTCATAATTGTTAATACTATCTACGTACAGAATAATCGGACTATTATAATCACTTTTTAATTTGATTGGAAGCTTATAACGCAATTTTAACAATAAAAACTTAATCTCAAACATGTGCTTTTAATCAAGTTTATGATAAGATTTAAAGATATGATTAATTCACATGCACATCTAGATTTTGACGACATGAATGCAATCGCCGAAAATGCGGTGGCTATTGTGCCAAGTATTGGCAAACAAAACTGGATTGATGTACAAATGTACCCCTATTTTTCATTAGGCATCCACCCTTGGTTAGTAGAAATACACACTCAGCAAGATTTAGATCATTTGGAATATTTGGTTAAGTGCAATAATCCAATTGCCATTGGCGAATGCGGGTTAGATTATATTAAAAAAGTTGATAAAGAAACTCAATTAAATTTTTTTGTATCGCAATTAGAAATAGCGGAAAAATATGATTTGCCTGTGGTGATTCATGCTGTCAAAGCTACTGAAGATGTTATTTTCTTATTAAAAAAACACCCCAAAGTTAAAGGTGAAATCCATGGGTTTTCTGGCAGCGAAGAGCAAGCACAATTACTAACAAGAATGGGATTTTACTTAGGATTTGGCATGCAAATTACCAATCAAAAATCTACGAAGATTCGCCAAATTGTTAAAAACTGCCCGTTAGAGTTTATCCTCATTGAAACAGATGACCATCCCAATCCTGATGATTTGACTTTGGTAGCACAAGAGATTGCCGATCTCAAACAAATATCAGTAGAAGAAGTAGTGCGACAATGTGATAATAATGCAGTTAATCTATTTAATTTAAAATAACACTGTACTCGGTTTAGCACCCCCTTGAGGGGTGGAAAAGGAAAAGACGAAGAAAAAATGGCTGGAAATTGCGCACGTACTGAAATACTATTAGGTCAACAAGGCTTGGCACGCTTAGCCGAATCTCACGTATTAATCGCTGGGCTTGGTGGTGTTGGTGGTGCTTGCGCTGAAGCGCTATGTAGAGCTGGTGTAGGCACATTAACATTGGTCGATTTTGACATTGTCTCTAAGACTGATCTAAACCGACAACTGGTTGCGCTCAACTCAACACTAGACTTACCAAAAGTCGATGTTTTAACCGACAGATTGCACGATATCAACCCCGATATCGTTATCATCAAACGCAATGAATTTATCGACCGAGGTAAGGCACAAGAAATTTCGATTGACGAAGAGTTAGATTTTGTCGCTGATTGCATTGATGCGATTACCTGCAAAACCGCACTCATTGATAATTGTAATAAATCTGGCAAACCCATGATTTCCAGTATGGGTGCTGGCGGAAGACTTGACCCAACTAAAATCACAATCTCTCGCATGGACAAAACTGAAAATTGTGCCTTAGCACGTGAGATGCGAAAGCAACTTAGGCGTATTAAATCATCACTCAAATTTTCCGTGGTGCACTCTACCGAGTTACAAATTAAAGCCCTGCCTCATCAAGAAATTACAGCAATTGATACTGCGCCTACGGGCAGGCCCAGAGCAGTGAATGGTGCGATTTCTTATATGCCTAATATTTTTGGACTGATGATGGCAGGACACATCATTCAAACTCTATTAAAATCTTAACCTTAATTAAACCCAGGAAAAAACATCATGGTTAGTACTGAAACCCCTGTTTGTGACTTTAATACACCCGCCATTAACTTTAATCTCAAAGGTGTAGATGGGAAAATGCACACTTTAGACAGTTGCAAGGGTGAAAACGGTTTGCTGGTGATGTTTATTTGTAATCACTGTCCTTATGTTAAGGCTATTATTGATCGTGTTATTCGCGATACTAAAGAGCTCAAAGCTATGGGGCTTAATACCGTAGCGATTATGTCTAATAATCCGGATGAATACGAAGCAGATTCTTTTGAAAATATGCAAAAAATTTCTGAAGAAATGGATTTTCCATTCCCTTATTTGATCGATGAAACTCAAGAAATTGCAAAAGCTTACGGTGCTGTTTGTACGCCAGATTTCTTTGGTTACAACGCAGATTTAGAATTACAGTATCGTGGCCGACTCGATGCATCGCGTAAAGAGTCTGCTGCGACCGATGTTAAGCGTGACTTGTTTGATGCCATGAGCCAAGTGGCGAAAACGAGTCAAGGCCCACAAGATCAAATTCCGTCAATGGGCTGTTCCATTAAGTGGTACTAGTTGATTTATATAATAAAAAACTAATATAAGCCAGTTAGCGTATAATTGCGGTCTTTGTCCGCTACTAAAAGACCATGTCTGAAAATAAAACCGATAACAAACCTGATAACAAATCTCAAGCCAAATTTAGTGATTTTGGCCTATCCGATTCAATTCTAAAAGTGTTGGATTCTATCGGTTATGAAACGCCATCTCCTATTCAAGAACAATGTATCACTCACCTACTCAATGGTGAAGATATTATTGGTCAAGCACAAACAGGTACTGGTAAGACAGCGGCTTTCGCCCTACCTTTGTTAGACAATATCGACCTCAGTCTAAACGCGCCTCAGTTATTAATATTAGCGCCAACGCGTGAGTTAGCTATTCAAGTTTCAGAAGCTGTTCAAACCTATGCTCGTGGCCTAAAAGGCTTTCACGTATTGCCAATTTATGGCGGTCAATCGTACGATGTTCAACTGCGTCCGTTAAAGCGCGGTGTGCATGCTGTTGTTGGCACGCCAGGACGTGTGATGGATCATATTAAAAAGGGCACTTTAAAATTAGATAATATTAAGTCTTTCGTTTTAGACGAAGCAGATGAAATGTTGAAAATGGGTTTTATTGATGATATTAAATGGGTGATGGAGCGCATTCCAGAGCAGCGTCAAATCGCCCTTTTCTCTGCCACTATGCCAAGCATTATTAAGCGTGTTGCAGAAAAATTCTTAAACAATCCTAAAATTGTTAAAGTAAAAACCAAAACAGAAACCGCTCCAAATATCGAACAGAAATACTGCTTAGTGGGCGGCTTAAGTCAAAAATTAGATGCACTCACTAGAATTCTAGAAGTGACAGAATTTGATGCGATGATTATTTTTGCCAGAACTAAAACTCTTACGGTAGAGCTAGCCGAAAAATTAGCCGCTAGAGGATTTACTGCAGAAGCAATTAATGGCGATATTCAACAAAGCCAACGTGAAAAAATTATTAACAAATTTAAAAAAGGTGGGATTGATATTTTAGTTGCCACTGATGTTGCTGCTCGCGGACTAGATGTGCCGCGTATTTCTCATGTGGTCAACTACGACATCCCTCAAGATGCAGAAACTTACGTACACCGCATTGGCCGTACCGGTCGTGCTGGACGTGAAGGTGAGGCGATTTTATTTGTATCGAATCGTGAAAGACGCATGCTTAGCAATATTGAACGTGTAACACGTCAAAAGATTGAACCACTTGAATTGCCGACCGCAAAAATCATCAACGAAAAACGTGTTAACACCTTTAAACAGAAGATTACACAAACAATCAACAATCAAGACCTTGGTGTTTTTGAAAAATTAGTTTCTGAATTCCAAGAGTCAAATGAAGAACTTGGTTTGATTAAAATCGCATCGGCCTTGGCGCATATCGCCCAAGGTAATGAACCTTTATTTCTTTCAGAAAAAGAGCCTAGTTTTGGCAGAGACCAAAAGCCAGGTGAAGAGAAAGTTGTGCCAGTAGAGGCCAATCCTCTTAATGCTCATCCGCAAATACCAATGCGTCGATACAAGCTTGAAGTAGGCAATAGTAACAATATCAAGCCTGGAAATATCTTAGGTGCTATTGCCAATGAAGCTGACATGGATAGCGAGTACATTGGTTCTATTCAAATTTTTGACAACTTCTCTACAGTAGATCTACCTGATGAAATGCCAAAAGAGACTTTTGAAGTCCTGAAAAAGACTATGGTTAACGGCAAACGTCTAAATATTACTGAACTTACCGAGAAAAACAACAAGGCTACTATTGGTGGCACTTCAGGGAAACGTAATTTTGGTCGTGGTAAGTTTTCTAAAGGTGGCAAAAATGATAGACGCGGCGGCAGAGACTCTCGTGGTGGTGATAGAAAAGGCGGCGGTGACCGTAATAGAAAGCCAAAATTCTCACGCTCAAAGCCTAAAAACAAATAGTCAAATTTATTTGGTGCGGTGATTGCTAAAGTGAGGTAAAATAGCACACGCTGGTAAAGAATACGGCTACTATTTATATTTTGTTGTTTGAACTTTTTCAAGTTTCTCTAAGTTATAAAGGTGGTATGTTTTTTCGGTAATTTTTTAACTTATAGGAGACATTATGTCTACAACAGGAAAAGTCAAATGGTTTGACGCAAAAAAAGGTTTTGGTTTTATTGAGCAAGAAAGTGGTGACGATGTATTCGTTCACTTCCGTGCTATTCAAGGTGACGGTTACAAATCACTAGAAGAAGGTCAAGAAGTAGAATTCGATTTAGAAGACGGTGCTAAAGGTCCACAAGCGGCTAACGTACATCCTCAGTAACTTTAATAGTTATTTGAATTCAAAAACCCAGTTTAATCACTGGGTTTTTTATTGCCTAAAATTCGTTAAAATAAGCTTATGAAAACATTCTATTGGTACGACTACGAGACTTTTGGCATCAGCCCAAGAATTGATCGAATTTCACAATTTGCGGGCATTCGTACGGATGAAGATCTCAATATTCTCGATGAGCACATGTTTTATTGCAAGCCAACGCATGATTGCCTGCCGTCGCCAGAAGCTTGTGCAGTCACTGGCATTAGCCCACAACTGTGCGAACAAAAAGGCATGATTGAACATGCATTTATTCAAAAAATAAATACTGAGTTCTCCACGCCAAATACTTGTATTGTTGGCTATAACTCGATCCGATTTGACGATGAATTCACTCGTCACGCCTTGTATCGTAACTTTATCGATCCATACGCTTGGCATTGGAAAAATGGCAATACGCGCTGGGATATTTTAGATGTGGCACGCCTATGCTATGCGTTGAAAAAAGATGCAAGCCTAAAATGGGTACATAATGAAGAAGGTAAGCCTATTTTTAAGCTTGACCAACTTTCAATCGCAAATGGCATTGAACACGCCAATGCACATGACGCACTGGCTGATGTACGAGCCACCATTGCGATTGCCAAAATTATTAAAGACACACAACCCCAGCTATTTGATTATGCGTTTAGCTTGCGCGAAAAGAAAACAGTCGAAGGTAAGATTCAATTATTTGAGCCGATGTTGCACACCTCTGGCATGTACCCTGCCACATTATCTTGCACACGTTTGGCGGTTGCACTGGCTCATCACCCAGAATACAACGATCGAGCCATTGTATTTAACCTAGATCAAGATCCGTCCATACTCTTAGATATGGATATTGAAGAATTAAAAACCCTGATGTTTACCAAACAGTCTGAATTACCAAAAGGGGTTAAACGCCTAGAAATCAAAGATTTAATTTTTAACAAAAGCCCAATGTTTGTGCCTAATGTTTATAAGCTCGATCCTAAAGTTGTGGCGCAACTGCAAATTGATATGGACACTTGTCTTAAACACTTGTCATTTATTAAAGACAATCAAAGTGCAGTTAGCAAGGTGGTGCAAGCGCTGTATAAAAACGACCAAGAGCGCACTAAGGCGTCTGATGTTGATCAAGCACTTTACGATGGCTTTATGGATAATGCCGACAAACGCATCGGCGATCAAATACAAACGCTTAGCACGGATGCATTAAAAGACTTTCATCCAAAATTTAAAGATGGCAAACTTTCAACATTGCTCATGCATTTCAAGGCCAGGAACTATCCTGAAGCACTGAGTGAAGATGAGACTGAAGACTGGTTTGAAACTGTACAAGGCAGAGTGCAAGCCGGTGAAAATGGTTATTTGGCTATTGATGAATACTTTCAACGCATCAACGCTATGCGAAAACAACACCCTAATAAAGAAAAACTTTGGCAGCAACTCGAAGCTTATGGGGAATCTTTCTTTTAGTTCGTTTTGCTATTAATTTAGTTGTCGGGTATAATCTTGCTCCATTGAGGAAATGAACTAGAGAGAAGAATGAACGCCGAGACACGTTTTGAAATGTTTAGAAGGTTGTTGGAAAAAATCCCCAACCCAACGACAGAGTTAAATTACACCACCCCTTTCGAATTGCTAGTTGCTGTTACATTATCAGCCCAAGCAACGGATAAAAGTGTCAATAAAGTCACGGATAGATTGTTTCCAATTGCCAACACGCCTGAAGCGATTTTCGAGCTGGGTGAAGACACATTAAGAGACACAATTAAAACCATTGGTCTATTCAATTCAAAAGCCAAGCATATCATTCAAGCTTGTAAAATCCTAATTGAAAAATACGATTCTGCAGTGCCAGAAACTCGTAAAGAATTAGAAGCCTTGCCAGGTGTTGGCCGTAAAACTGCTAATGTGGTTTTAAACACGGCTTTTGGTCATCCAACAATCGCAGTAGACACGCACATCTATCGTGTTGCTAACCGCACAGCAATTGCCAGCGGCAAGACTGTACTAGAAGTTGAAAAGAAACTGGTTAAATTCATCCCTGATGATTTTAGAGTGCCTGCACATCACCTGATGATCCTTCATGGTCGTTACACTTGTAAAGCGCGTTCGCCATTATGTACTGATTGCATCTTGTTAGATCTTTGTGAATACGAAGAAAAAAATCTATAGTCACTTAGCTTTATAATAGAGCCCATGCTCTACACCCAAGATAGAACTCAACAGCGTCAATTCCTTGCCAATGCTTGGCAAAAATTTCTAGATAAGAAAGTACTCGACCCACTCGAAGATCAACTTACGCAGGTAATTGAGATGCATCCAGAGTATCACAAGCTTATCAGTAATATTGAGTCTGAATTTTTTCCTGAAAGTGGAGAGGTCAACCCTTTTTTACATATTAACCTGCATTTGTCATTAAGAGAGCAACTGTCGATTAATCAGCCAAAAGGTATTAACGAGTATTATCAAAAAATACTGGGGAAAGTTCAAGATCCACACGAAGTCGAACATCTGATGATGGATTGCATTGCACAAATGATTTTCTCATCACAGAAAAACAACACGCCGATGGATCATCAAGCTTACATTCGCTGCTTAGAGGCGCAATCTAGAGCCTAAACTTAATGTCGATTGAAGCGCACATTGAGCAACATCTAGGCCTAAGCATTATTAACAAACAATCAGTGAGTACAGGGCTATTTTCCGCCTATCAAGTTACATTATCTAATGGCAATACAGTCTTTGTTAAATACCAATCACACCCTAACCAGCAATTAATTAATGAAGGCAGAGAATTAGCGTTATTAGGAAGAACCATTCACACACCAACAGTGCTGGGTAGTTGTGAACATTGCTTGATATTAGAATGGATTGATACTACACAGAATGCAAACATGCAGTCACAAATGGGGTTGGCGCTTGCCAATCTTCACCAGAATACAGGTGATTATTTTGGATTTGAGTTTGACAATAAAATTGGGAAAACCCCTCAACCCAATGGTGTTGGTCAAAATATTGACAATTGGGCTGATTTTTATTGGGAGTATCGACTACTACACCAAATAACATTAGCACATCAAAATACGTTGATTAGTCAAACTGACTATCAGCAGCTACTTCAGGTGAAGGATATTTTGCCAAACTTGTTAGACAATACAATCAAGCCTACATTACTACATGGCGATCTATGGTCTGGCAATGTGTTAAGTGGGAAAAACCACCCTTATTTTATTGATACCGCTAGTTATTACGGCCATCGAGAAATCGATTTTGCACTGACTTTTATGTTTGGTGGATTTGATAATGATTTTTATCAAAGCTATAATGAAAGCTATCCATTAGACAGCGGTTTTAATACAAGAAAGCCACTCTATATGCTTTATCACTATCTAAATCATCTCAATATTTTTGGTAGTGGTTATCATGCTAACACCATGAACTGCGTTAGCCAGTTATTAGACTAAGTCTTCCAATTTACAAAGTTGGTTAGTAATTGCAAGCCATCATGTTGTGATTTTTCCGGGTGGAACTGCACTGCGAACATATTGTCTTTTGCGATAGCACAAGTAAAATCAATGCCGTAATCGGTTGATCCGACAACAACAGAATGGTCGGCTTCTTTTACGTAATAACTGTGTACACTATAGAAACGCGCATTATCATCAATATTATGCCAAAGTGGGTGTTCAAACTCTTGTTTTACGTTATTCCACCCCATGTGTGGGATTTTAAGTTCACTTTTATCAAATTTAACCACATCCCCTGGGATTATTGACAACCCATCAGTACCGCCATTTTCTTGAGAGTGATCAAATAAAAGTTGTAGTCCTAAGCAAATACCCAAGAAAGGTTTTTCATGAGCGGCTTGTTTAATCACATCGACCAAACCATGTTCGTTGAGTGCTTGCATACAAGCGCCCATTGCACCTTGACCAGGAAACACAACACGATCAGCTTCACTGATTAGCTTTGCATTGTCAGTAAGAAAGACTTGATCATTGGGTGCGACGTGCTCAATGGCTTTTTGCACTGAGCGTACGTTACCCATGCCATAGTCAACAATGGCTATGGACATAATTTATAAGCTACCTTTGGTCGATGGGATGACGCCAGCTTGGCGCTCATCTGGCGTCACTGCCATACGTAACGCTCTACCGAAAGCCTTAAAGATAGTCTCAGCTTGGTGATGAGAATTCACCCCTTTAAGATTATCAATGTGCAAGCTAATCAAGGCGTGATTAACAAACCCTTGGAAGAACTCAGAAATTAAATCTACATCAAAAGTACCAATCATTGCGCGTGTAAAGCTAACATTAAGCTCTAAGCCAGGACGACCAGATAGATCTAACACGACACGTGACAAAGCCTCATCTAATGGTACATAAGAATGCCCATAACGAGTAAATCCTGCTTTATCGCCGACCGCTTGTGCAAATGCCTGACCTAAAGTAATGCCGATATCCTCAACACTGTGGTGATCATCAATTTGTGTGTCGCCATCACATTTAATATTTAAATCCATTAGACCGTGACGAGCAATTTGATCCAACATGTGGTCTAAAAAAGGCACACCGGTATCGATACTTGCCTGACCAGTGCCATACAAATTGAGTTCAACATCAATGTCTGTTTCGTTAGTTTTTCTTGATACTTTAATCATGGTTATTATTGTTTATAAGTATTCTTTAATCAAAATTTCAGCAATCTGAATAGTGTTGAGTGCTGCGCCTTTACGGATATTATCAGAAACTACCCACAAGTTGAGGCCTTTCTCATGAGATATGTCTTCACGAATACGACTGACAAACGTATCATCATGGTTAGTTGCCTCAACAAATGGTGTGGCATAACCACCATCTTCACGTGTATCCATCACGGTAACGCCGTTTGCATTCGATAGTATTTCAGTTGCTTCAGCCGCTGTAATCTTCTTCTTGGTTTCAATATTAATGGCTTCAGAATGACCGTAAATTACCGGCACACGAACTGCTGTTGGATTAACTAAGATGTTTTCATCTTCAAAAATCTTTTGCGTCTCCCACACCATTTTCATTTCTTCTTTGGTATAACCATTGTCTTGGAATACATCAATATGAGGAATCACATTAAAAGCAATTTGCTTTGGGTACACTTCAACATCAACATCAGTATCACCACCGAGTAGCTTTGTTGTTTGATTAATTAGCTCAGAAATAGCCTCTTTGCCAGAACCTGATACCGCTTGATAAGTAGCTACATTAATACGCTCAATACCTACTGCATCATAAATTGGTTTAAGTGCCACTAGCATTTGAATAGTTGAGCAATTAGGGTTGGCAATAATATTGCGTTTGGTATAGCCCGCAATTGCATGTGGATTGACTTCTGGAACCACCAAAGGAATGTCTTCATCGCGGCGGAAATGCGCCGTATTATCAATCACCACACAGCCAGCTGCTGCTGCAATAGGTGCATATTTTTCAGAAATATGACCGCCTGCTGAGAACAAGCCAACTTGTGCTTGAGAAAAATCAAACGTATCCAGGTCTTGTACTGTCCAGCTTTTGCCTTGACAAAGTACTTTCTTACCCGCAGAGTTAGCACTCGCTAATGGGTATAAATTATTAATTGGAAAATTACGCTGCTCTAGAATCGAAAGGATAGTTTCGCCCACAGCGCCTGTTGCACCAACAACGGCAACGTCATATGTCTTACTCATAAGTATACAAATTGAAAATTATAAAATCTGGGATATTATACTTGATTGTCAATGTCGATAAATTGATGCTTAAGATCAAATTTATCACTCAAGTGTTGGCATAAAGCTTGTACGCCATAACGTTCAGTTGCATGGTGTCCTGCTGAAATAAATGCAATATCATTTTCTTTGGCAATGGCTGGAATTTGCTCAGATACTTCTCCGGTTAAAAATACATCGGCATCTACTGCAATACCATGATCGATATAGCTTTGCGCCCCGCCCGTACACCAAGCAATACGTTTAAGTTGTTTGTTGTCATCGCCAAACACCAATGGTGTTCTATTTAATGCTTGACTAACCGTTTGTGAAAAATCTGCCAACGTTGTATTGATTTCACCCTGCCACACCAGCGTATCACCAATTGGCGCTGGGTTGTGAATGCTAAGCTTTTTTGCTAATTCAATATTGTTACCCACCTCAGTGTGTGCATCCAATGGCAAATGGTAGGCAAACAAATTGACATTATTGGCAAGCAATTGCGCAATTCGATTGCGCTTTATGCCGGTAATTTTAGCATCTTCATTTTTCCAAAAAAATCCATGATGAACAAACAAAGCATCCGCTTTTTCGTCAATCGCGCGTTCAATCAAATCTAAATTGGCACTAACACCAGAGATGATGTTAGTAATCTCTTCACAACCTTCAATCTGTAAACCGTTTGGACAATAATCCTTAAACTGATCTACACTTAGGTAATCATCACAATAGCTTGCTAAGTCTTGGCGATTAATCATAATAAGCTTTAACAATGGTGATAAACAGTGCATTTTCTTCAGCACTACCGACAGTAACACGCAAACAATTATCCAAATTTGGTGCACTACTTAAGTTCTTAATCAACACACCTTGGGTCTTTAATGCCTCAAACAATGCGTTAGCACCAGGTGCTCTAAACAAAATGAAGTTCGCCTGAGAAGGATAAACACTCAAACCATCAATACCACTCAGTGCTGTCGATAAACTAGAGCGCTCAGTAAGGATTGCCTTGGCATTTTTATCAATTTCGTCTTTTTCTTGCAATAAGAAATTGGCACTCACCTGAGTTAAAGTGTTGATATTGTAAGGTAGTCTTAGTTTATCTAGTTCAGTCACTGTGTTTTTAGCGCCAATCAACAAACCTAGGCGCAAGCCAGCAAAACCAATTTTAGAAACTGTTCTAAGCAGAACTAGATTTGGATACTTAGCAATATCCATCAAGAAGCTATCATCTGCATAAGCGTAATAAGCCTCATCCAGTACTACCATTGCCTCAGTTGAAGTGATGATTGTCTCAATAGCGTCTCGATCAAATGCATTGCCAGTTGGGTTATTCGGGTAAGCAATAAAAATAAGTTTAGGCTTGTGTGTTTTTATGGCTGATAACGTAGCCGATAAGTCAATCTCAAAATTATCATCTAAATTAACACCTTGGTAGTTTAAGCGTGTGAACTTTGCAATCATGCCATACATGACAAAACTCGGCTCAATACTCAAAATCGTATCGCCCGTTTCACAAGCCAACGCTAAGAGTTGTATTAGCTCATCAGAACCATTGCCCAGCAACACGCCAAAATCGGCTGGAATGTCCATCAATTCACGCAGCGTTTGCCGTAATTCGTCAGCACTAGGGTTAGGGTATCGATTAAGATCAGCATCGGCTAAATAAGCCAAATACTGGCCAATCAACTCATCTGGCAGAGGGAATGGGGACTCCATTGCATCGAGTTTAATCATATCGTCAGACGCAGGAACATGATAAGCATTGATCGCTTGAATGTCGGAACGTAGCCAATTGTTAATAAAACTCATTATTTAGGTGCTTGTCGATTAGGATGATATTGCATTTTACCTATACTCTTTGCACTTAATAGGCTTTGGTAAGTGTAGTCTAATGCACGTTTACACGCAATATTAACATCAACACCTGATGCTAATAACGCACTGATAGTGCTTGATAATGTACAACCAGAACCATGGTAATCACCGGGTAATTTAGTATAAGTAAAACGCTCAACACACTGAGCATGATGATACAAACGGTGTTCTATCTTATTCTTTGATGTGTCTGTGGTGGTGAGTAATACCCATTCACAAGGTAGAGATTCAATTGCTTGCTGCTCATCCTCTATTGACGATAATGCATTAAGTTCAGCAACATTTGGCGTTAATACTGTCACCATTGGTAGTAGTTCTTGTTTAAGGCTTTTTAGTGCTTGCTCATCTAGTAATTGCTGGTTAGTGCTAGAGCTAATAATTGGATCGAGTACGATTGTTAATGCTTCGCATGTTTCTAACAAAGAAGCAATGGTTTGAATTTGAGACTTGGATGACAACAAACCAATTTTCACCACTGAAAAGTCTACGTCTTCCTTGAGATGATTAAATTGCTCAGTAATCAATTGTGCATCAACCGTTTGTGTTGATTTAACCGATTGCGTATTTTGCACCGTGAGCGTTGTAACGATGGGTAATGGGGTTACGCCGAATTGATTAATGCTTTCAATGTCAGCACTAATTCCCGCCCCGCCACAAGGATCAAGACCCGAAAAAACTAAAACAGAGTCTAGCACGCTGAGCTACTGAGATTCTTTTTGAATTAAGTAATCCAATACCTTGAATAATCGTTTTTCACCACCTGCGTGCTTTGTATCGACCCAGTATTTTCCATTCACAACAAATGTTGGAACGCCACTGGTTTTGTATTTAACCGTATTAAGTTTTGACTTATTAACTTTAATTCGTACCGAAAATGACTTAAACGCATTGCTAGCCTTGACTTTATCCACACCATTATTAACCAGCCAATTAATAAAGTCTTCATTATCAATAAATGGGGTTTTGTATAGGTGGATGGCATCGAACAATGCACCATGAAGCCTGTCCACTTCGCCTAATTGTTCAAGTACATAATAATAAATAGCGCCATTGACCCAGCGATCAGAAAATACAGCTGGCTGTCGAATGAATGTCGCTGATTCAGGGAGTTTTTTTAACCAGCCTTCAACCAAAGGCTCAACGTTAAAACAATGCGGGCAGTAATACCAAAACAACTCTCGCACCTCAACCTTATCACCCGTTACCGTTTTAACTGGCTTGTCTAATACGACATAATCCTTATCAGCGGTAAAGTTAGCTAATGCAACACTGGTATAAAAAGAGACAAAACAAACAACAACAAAAGAAAGTATTTTTTTCATAATTTTCTCACCATTATTGAAGAACTTGATTGATATTATACTGCGTTAAGCCGTATTCATTGCTAGATTGAAAACTTTCCCATAACGCTTGGTAAGTTTGTTGCTTAGCTGGATGAATCAGCTCAGCACTCAACTCGGCCAATGGCGCTAAAACAAAGGCATATTTAAGGATGTCATCCCTGGGTAAATTAGCTTTTTGATCAATCACATCGTCATACAACACCAAATCCAAATCAATTTTTCTAGAAGAAAACTTCGGCTGAGTGCGATCCCTGCCTTGGGTTTGTTCAATATCACGCAATGCTTTAGCCGTTTCTTTAACAGATAGATCAGTACTGGCATTAACGCCCACATTGTAAAAGTCATCGCCCTCGAATCCTTCCGCGGGACTTTGGTAAATCGATGAAATTTTAATATCCAAAAAGACAAGTCTTAAAGCTTCAATTGCAGCAGAAATGTTCTGTCGGCGGTTTTGATTAGAGCCAATGTTAATGTGAATATTAGCCATGGACTGATCTTTCGATAATAACGCCAACACCTTGTGCGCCAGTGACTGCTTCACCTTTATTCAACGTTAGCTTGACTTTCTCAACGCCAAATTCGTTTAGGATAATCTCGGTAATTTTTTCAGCCAACGTTTCTACTAATTGAAATTCGCTGGTTTTGACAAAATCAATCAGTCGTTTTGACACCGCCTTATAATCCAAAGTTTGGTCAATATGATCTGTTTCACTTGCCGCTTTGATATCAGCTGACATCTCAATATCAAGTACGATGTCTTGGCGAATCTGCCTTTCCCAGTCGTAAATACCGATCACTGTGTCAATTTTTAAACCTTGTATAAATACTATATCCATGCTTAAATTAAAAGTTGAAAATTTAAAGTTGAAATTATATGTTACCAACACTCATTATTTGCGCTTATCTCATTGGATCTATTTCAGCAGCAATCATTGTTTGTAAAATTTTAAACTTACCCGACCCTAGAACACAAGGATCTAATAATCCTGGCGCTACTAATGTGTTGCGGATTGGCGGCAAGAAAGCGGCGGCTGTTGTACTTCTCGCTGATGGTTTAAAAGGCGCTATCCCTGTACTTATCGCACAATTTTTAGGTTTGGAATTATTTGAACTAACGCTTGTTGCTATAGCAGCATTCTTAGGTCATGTTTATCCAATCTTTTTTGGCTTTAAAGGTGGCAAAGGCGTAGCAACGTTTATTGGCGCCTTGCTAGCACTTAATTATTTGGTTGGATTGAGCTTTGCAATCACTTGGCTGTTTGTTGCTAAAGTGTTAAAAATCTCCTCACTGTCAGCACTGATTGCAACTTTATTAACCCCGGCTTATTTTTATCTTATTACCGATAATCTTAATGCTACTTACGCGGTTGGTGTAATTTGTATTTGGATTTTCTTCACCCACAGAAGTAATATTAAGAGAATATTGTCAGGTGAAGAAGGATCCATTAAGTCTTAATATTAACGCCTTTCTTGAGTAAGTAAAAAGACACTATTGCTAATATAGCAATCATAATTAATAGTACACTTACCGACGTCCAAAAGTCAGATGTACTTACCCCTAAAAATCCCAATCTAAAACTGTCTACCATATAGTAAATCGGGTTAAATTTAGAAACATCTTGCCAAAACTGCGGCAAGATATCAATACTATAAAACATGCCGCCAAGATAAGTCATTGGCATCAATATAAAGGTGGGAACAATAGTGACGTCGTCAAATGATTTTGCATATATTGCGTTAATAAACCCTGCCAAAGAAAACAATATAGCAGTCAATAAAAAAGTAACGAATGTTATCCCTATATCGTTAATTTCAAACTCCACAAAAAAAGATGTCGTAATCAGCACACAGCAACCGACAACAAATCCACGCACTACACCGCCTGAAGTATAGCCAAGAAGAATTATCCAATACGGCACTGGAGATACCAACAGCTCCTCAATGCTATGATTAAATTTTGATAAGAAGAATGACATCACCGTATTACTATAAGAGTTAGTTATAACCGTCATTAAGATAATGCCTGGAATAATATAATGCAGGTAATCAATGCCCTGCATCTGCCCAATGCGCTCCCCCATTAACCCGCCAAAGATCAATAGATACAATGTTGTTGTAATAATCGGTGGGAAGATGGTCTGCACCCAAATACGAGAAAATCTCAAAACATCTCTAATAACAATAGTTTTGTAAGCAATCCACATATCAGTCGTCCTTTGCAGTTAAACACAAGAATAACGTCTCTAGACGATTCTGAGTGCTACGAACATGATCAACACTCACGCCTTGGTTAGATAGATTTTGTAATACATCAGTTATATTGGTATCGGATTCAAGCACCACTTGTAAAGAATGATCATCCAATCGCTCACAAGTAAATTTCTCCTGTGTAATATTTTTTGGCAACACGCTTGAACTTTCCAAAATCAACACTTGGTGTGAAACCTTGGCCAGCAGTTTTTTCATGCTAGTTTGTTCAACCACCTCGCCTTCATTCAAAATAGCAATGTTACGACATAAGGATTCCGCCTCTTCCAAATAATGCGTGGTGAGAATAATGGTCATACCCTCACTATTGAGCTCTTTAAGATACGCCCACATAGAGCGACGAATCTCAACATCAACACCTGCGGTAGGTTCATCTAAAATCAGAATCTTGGGTTGGTGAATGAGCGCCCTAGCTAGCATCAAACGACGCTTCATACCGCCGGATAAAGACTTAGCTTGATCCAAACGTTTATCCCAAAGCTCCATTTTCTTCAATAAGATATCGGATTGAGCCTTAGCCACTGATTTATTAATGCCATGAAAACCTGCTTGATTAATCAAAATCTCTTCAACCGGTTCGAAAGGATTAAAATTGAACTCTTGAGGCATTAAACCAATTAGTCTTTTAACCTCATTTTCATGCGTATCTTGATCTAGCCCCAATATCTTAACATTACCATGGGTTTTGTGAAGTAAGCCACAAATAATACCAATGGCTGTGGTTTTGCCTGCACCATTACTACCTAAAAGCGCAAAAAAATCGCCTTGTTCAACTTGTAAATCAATACCCTTGAGTGCGTGCAGTTGGTTTGCGTAAGTTTTTTGTAGGTCTTTGATTGACAATGCCACTTGCATAGAATTTTAGTACCTTAAATAATCAAATGAAATTTCAGCTTTTTATCATACAGTCTGGCCATGCAAAACATTTTAACATTTATCCCCTTTTATCAACTATTTTTGCGATAATTATCATCTTTAAAATTGCATTAATATACTAACCATGTCAAGCATTAAAAACATTGAACTTCCCGATATTGGTGATTTTGACGAAGTTGAAGTTATTGAGATTTTAGTATCTGTTGGCGACACAATCGCTGCAGATGACAGCATAATAACTCTAGAAAGTGACAAAGCTTCAATGGAAATCCCCTCACCATCTGCAGGTACAGTCACTCAAATCAACATCAATATTGGTGACAAAATCAAGCAAGGTGATTCACTAATCAGCCTAGAAAGCACACAAGAATCTGAAGAAAGTACAACTGAAGCAGAAGAATCTAGTGAACCAGCAGCAGAAACAAGCACAAAAATAGTGCCGGTGGTGGTGCCCGATATTGGTGATTTTGACGAAGTTGAAGTGATTGAAATTTTAGTATCTGTTGGCGATGAACTAAACGAGGAAGATTCTATTATTACTCTTGAGAGCGACAAGGCTTCAATGGAGATTCCAACACCAATTGCAGGTACTGTTAATAGCATTAATATTAGTTTGGGTGACAAACTAAACTTAGGTGATTTAATACTTGAAATGCAAAGCAGTGGTGCGACTCAAACTGAGGCGGTTGTAAAAGAAGCGCCTAGCGCACCAGCTCCTACCAAGCCAGCTGTAGTAGCAGCACCTGCAGCAAAAGCAAATATCAGTGAAACTGTTTCTAATGTGCCGGCGGGTGACTCACACGCTTCACCTTCGATTCGAAAATTAGCTAGAGAGCTAGGCGTTGACTTATCCAAGGTCTCTGGTACTGGACAAAAAGGCCGTGTTTTAGACACAGACCTTAAAGGTTACGTTAAACAGATCGTTACTTCGGGCGGTACAGGCAGTGCAATTCCTAAAGTACCGGTGATTGATTTTTCTAAATTTGGCGAAACTGAACTTCAACCGCTGTCAAGGATCAACAAACTTTCAGGTAAGCATCTAAGCGCTTGTTGGCTCAATATTCCACATGTCACTCAATTTGATGAAGTTAATATTGATCAAATGGAAACTTTCAGACAAGAACAAAAGGCCAAAGGGGTGAAATTAACACCGCTGGTCTTTATCATGAAAGCTGTGATTCAAGCCTTAAAGCAACACTCGCGCTTTAATTCTGCTTTAGATGAATCGGGTGAAAACCTAATCATTAAGAAATACTTTAATTTGGGTATTGCCATGGATACACCAAATGGCTTAGTCGTTCCAGTGATTCGCGATGTTGACCAAAAATCACTCAGTGACTTAGCTACCGAACTGGCTGAGACTTCTGCTAAAGCTCGTGATGGCAAACTCAAACCTGGTGATATGCAAGGTGCTGGTTTTACCATTTCAAGTTTAGGTGGTATTGGTGGTACGCAATTCACCCCAATTGTAAATGCGCCAGAAGTGGCGATTTTGGGTGTATCACGCTCACAAACCAAACCAATTTGGGATGGCAAAAATTTTGTACCGACGTTAATGTTACCATTGGCTTTATCCTATGACCATCGCGTCATTGATGGCGCACAAGGTGGTCGCTTCATGGCGGATTTGAATTCAATCTTGCAAGATATTAGAGAGATCCTTTTATGATTAAGACGCAAGTTGTTGTTATTGGTTCTGGCCCTGGTGGTTACACTGCCGCTTTTCGCGCCGCTGATTTAGGCAAAGAAGTGGTGCTGATCGAACGCTATGAAAATTTAGGTGGTGTGTGTTTGAACGTGGGCTGTATCCCTTCAAAAGCACTACTCCATACCGCACAAGTAATTAATGAGGCTGCAGAAGCCTCACACTTTGGTGTTACTTTTGGTGAAACTACAATTGACATTGATGGCGTACGTGCCAATAAAGAAGACATTGTCAGCAAACTGACTGGTGGTATCAAAGCCTTGGCCAAGGCTAGAAAAGTACAAGTGATTACGGGTTACGGTAAATTTATTTCGGCCAACCAAATCGCTATTGATGATTCAGACGAGGTGATTGAGTTTGAACATTGTATTATTGCAGCCGGCTCACGTGTTACCAAAATCCCAGCCTTCCCGTTTGATGATCCGCGTGTCATGGACTCTACCGATGCACTCGAGTTAGACAATGTGCCTGAACGTTTACTCATTGTTGGTGGTGGTATTATCGGCTTAGAAATGGCAACCGTTTACAACGCGTTAGGTAGTGAAATTACCGTAGTCGAATTAGCTGATCAATTAATTGCCAGCGCTGATAAAGATGTAGTTACCCCACTGGCTAGGCGTATCAAAAAACAATATAAGGAAATTTATCTTAATACCAAAGTAACCAAAATGGAAGCAACTGATGCCGGCATTAAAGTTAACTTCGAAGGTAAAAAAGCACCAGAAACAGATACCTTTGACAAAGTATTAGTTTCAATTGGTCGTTCTCCAAATGGGGAGTTAATTGATGCTGACAAAGCCGGTGTTAATGTAAATGAGTGGGGTTTTATCCCAACAGACAAACAAATGCGCACTAATATTAATCATATTTTTGCAATTGGTGACATTGTGTGTCAGCCGATGTTAGCGCACAAGGCAGTACATGAAGCCAAAGTAGCCGCTGAAGTTATCTGTGGACACAAATCTGGCTTTGATGCACTTACTATCCCATCCGTAGCTTATACAGATCCTGAAGTTGCTTGGACAGGTAAAACCGAAAGAGAACTTAAAGAACAAGGCATCGCTTATGAAAAAGGCGTATTCCCTTGGGCTGCTTCGGGCCGAAGCCTAAGTATTGGCCGTAACGAAGGTATGTCTAAAGCTTTATTTGAAGCTAAAACAGGCCGCATACTAGGGATGGGAATTTGTGGCACTAATGCTGGTGAGTTAATTGCCGAAGCAACACTCGCGATTGAAATGGGCTGCGATATGAGCGACATTGCACTCACCATTCACGCACACCCAACCCTTTCTGAAACAACCGCTTTTGCCACTGAAATGGCAGAAGGTACCATTACTGATTTATTACCACCAAAAAAGAAATAGGAAGATAACATGGATATTACACAAGCAAGAAGTAACGCAATTGATCAACAAATTAGACCATGGGGTGGCTTAAACTATATTGCTAATAACGCACTTAGAAGTACGCCAAGAGAAGATTTTGTGCCTGAAAAATATCAAAATTTAGCTTTTGCTGATATTGAAATCCCTCTCAACAGTAAAGCAAAGATGCTTAGCCCTAAAATTGAAGGACGCTTATTAGATGCGCTAAACATTAAAAAAAACGAGACTGTTTTAGAAGTGGGTACCGGTAGTGGTTATCTCACAGCGGTGATTTCAAAATTATGTAAATCAATTACTAGTATTGAAATCGACGAAGCGCTTAGCAATGCAGCTCAAGAAAAACTGGCCACCCTTAATATTAGCAATGCTCAACTCGAAGTAGGTGACGCTTCAAAAGGATTGCAACGATCGAATAACTTCTATGATGTTGTAGTTATCGGTGCATCAGTGCCAAAGATTACCGGCCGCTTCTTTCATTTGTTAAATGTTGGCGGACGTATCTTTGTAGTAGAGGGTCAAGGCAATGCCATGCATGCAAAACTCATTACCCGTATTAGTGAGCACAAATGGGAAACTCAGTCTTTATTTGAGACTCATTTAGACACCATGCAAGGCTTAGAAAGCACTAAAACTTTCGAATTTTAAAAAAAATATATGGAACATTTCTATAATTTTATTTTAAGAAAATCTAGCAGTAGTGCGGTTCTATTACTACTAGTTGCTGGTTTTTTTATTGCCCAGATTCCTGATTTTCAACTAGACGCCTCTTCAGATTCATTAGTACTAGAAGGGGATGACAATCTTCGTTATTACCAAAGCATTAAGAAAGATTATGGCTCTGACGACTTTTTAGTTATTAGCTATCAAGTCGAGGGCAATCTTTTAGATCCTGCACAACTCAAACATTTAGCTAATTTTAGAAAAGATCTGCAAGCTATCGATGAAATCAAATCAGTTACTACGATTTTAGATGTGCCATTATTTCGCTCACCGCCACTCTCGTTAGTAGATTTAGGTGGTGATGGTGTTAGCATAGACAATGGTAATGCTGATCTTGTGCTTGCCAACAAAGAATTTAAAACCTCACCTTTATATGGTGATAACTTAGTCAGTAAAGACGGAAAAACTACCGCTATTTTAGTATCACTCAAGGGTAACGAGCGCTTTGAAGAAAGACGTCGAACCCGTGACTCAATGCGTCTTAAAAGAGCGACTAATGAGCTTTCTAAGGAAGCGCTAGATAAGCTAAAAATCATTGAAAAACAAGTACTTAAAGACGTTACTGCACAAGGTGACTTACAAGCCAAAACCATTGCTACCATTCGTGCCACGATTGACCAATATCGAGATAAAGCCAGTTTATTCTTAGGCGGTCTACCGATGATCACCACCGATATTGTTGGCTATATCAGTAGTGACTTGATTGTCTTTAGTTTAGCAGTTATTGGTTTAATGACACTGATTCTAGTACTCATTTTTAAAGGTATTCGCTGGGTACTAATGCCAATTGGCATTAGTATTACCGGAGCACTGATGATGACTGGTATTTTAGCCTTCTTGGGCTGGAAAGTAACCGTGATATCGAGTAACTTCTTCTCATTACTGCTAGTTATGACACTCTCAGTCACGATTCATTTGGTAGTACGCTACCGAGAGTTAGCGCAAAACGACCCGGAACTTGAATACCAACAACTGATTAAAAATACGCTAGAGAAGATGTTAACGCCTTGCTTATACACTACACTTACCACCATTGCTGCATTTGGTTCGTTGCTGATTAGTGGTATTAGACCGGTGATTGATTTTGGCTGGATGATGTCCATCGGCGTTACCATTGCTTTAGTACTCTCGTTTTTAGCTTTTCCAATTATCATGGTCTTATTGCCGAAAGCCAAAGTGCCAAAATTCAAAACTCAGTTAGGTGTGACTCATGGTCTGGCTAAGTTTACCGAAAAATTTGGTAACCACTTACTGGTGGTGTTGGTGCTATTTGTTGCTATAGCAAGTGTTGGTATTAACAAACTCAGTGTAGAAAATCGATTTATTGATTACTTTAAAGAAAGTACTGAGATCAACCAAGGCCTAACTTTAATTGACAAAAAATTGGGTGGCACCATTCCGCTAGAAATTGTGTTTGATGACTTGGCTGAAGACTATTGGTATGACGAAGATCTACGCGCTGATGTTCATAAAATTCATACTTACTTAGATAATTTAGATGAAACTGGCAAAGTACTCTCAATTGATACTTTGATGCAGATACTAACCCAAGCAAATGACGGTCAAGCACTTAATGGTTTCTTCTTGAATATTGTTAGAGGTCAAATCCCAGACAGCGCCAGAGCACATGTATTAGACCCTTATATCAATGAAGACAATGGTCAGTTACGTATGGTGATCCGTATTCGCGAAACCAATAAAGATCTTAAACGCGGCGAACTCATTAATAAGATTGAACAACACATTTCAAAAGAGCTTGGCTTTAGAGAGGACAGTTTTCACACGACCGGCATGCTAGTACTATACAACAACATGTTGCAAAGCTTATTTGACTCGCAAATCAAAACCATTGCTGTGGTCTTTTCTGTGATTTTTATCATGTTCTTGTTTATATTTAAGTCGGTGAGTTTATCTATTTTGGCACTGATTCCTAACACTTTGCCATCGATATTTATTCTTGGCATTATGGGGCTGATGAATATCCCGCTAGATTTAATGACCATTACCATTTCTGCCATTGCTATTGGTATAGGTGTTGATAATGCCATTCACTATATTCACCGTTTTAAGGTTGAATTTCAAAAAGATCAAGATTATATGGCAACCATGTATCGTTCACATGGCTCAATAGGTTTGGCAATGTTTTATACTTCCATTACAGTGACGTTAGGCTTCTTAATTTTAGCTTTGTCTAACTTTATTCCAAGTATTTATTTCGGTGTATTCACCGCCATCGCAATGCTAAGTGCGTTATTAGCCAACCTGACTTTATTGCCAAAACTTATATTGATGGTCAAGCCAAAAATTTAGTTAAATCTTGTAGCGCTATTTAATCATGTCAACACTACACCACTTTGATGTTCTTATTATTGGTACTGGTAGTGCTGGGCTGATGAGTGCTTTACAATTATCCGACGACCTATCCATTGCGCTAATCGCTAAAGACAAAATCCTTGAGGGTAGCTCGTACTATGCACAAGGCGGCATATCGGCAGTACTAGATAACCAAGATAACTTTGAATCACACATTGCTGATACCTTGTCAACCGGTGTAGATTTGGGCAATGAAACCGCTGTGCGTTTTATGGTTGAACAAGCACCATCTGCCATCGAGTCTTTAGAGCAAGCTGGGGTTGTTTTTACTCAACAACAAGGTCAATATCACTTAACCACTGAAGGCGGCCATAGCAATCGACGTGTTGCCCATGTTGCAGATAAAACTGGGCAATCTATTCAAATTAATTTACTCGATAGCGCCAAATCGAAAAAAAATATCACCCTATTTGAAAATTTTATTGCCATTGATTTACTTACACAAAATCAGCATTGTTATGGCGCCTACATTCTAAATAAATCAAATAATGAGATTGAAAGCTTTATCGCCCACAAAACGATTATTGCTACCGGTGGCGCTTCAAAAGCTTATCTTTACACCTCTAATCCAGATACTTCAACTGGCGATGGCATTGCCATGGCTTATCGGGGTGGTTGTCATATTGCAAATATGGAATTTACCCAATTCCACCCCACTTGTCTTTACCATCCACATGCTAAATCATTTTTGATTTCTGAAGCATTGCGTGGCGAAGGGGCTAAACTCATTTTGCCAACAGGTGCAGCGTTCATGCATAAATATGATGAACGCGGTGAACTTGCACCACGTGATATTGTTGCCAGAGCCATTGATTCAGAAATGAAAACTCATGGTTTTGACTGTGTGTACTTAGATATTTCATTCAAAGATAAAGATTGGATTGAATCACACTTTCCAACCATTAATAAAAAATGTGCTACTTTTGGTATTGATATTTCGCAAGATCCAATCCCAGTCGTGCCAGCCGCTCATTACACCTGTGGTGGTATTCAAACAGATATCAACGCACACAGTAATATTAACAATCTATACGCCATTGGCGAGGTTGCCCATGTTGGCGTACACGGCGCTAACCGTATGGCCAGTAATTCATTATTAGAATGTATTGTGTTTGCCAAGGCCTGTGCCAACCATATTAATCAGCAAACTTTAACGTCGCAACATCTAGTCTTTGATGATTGGGATGCCTCCAGAGTTAGCCTGTCTAAAGAAAAAGTGATGGTCACTCATCTGTGGGACGAAGTCAGACGCATCATGTGGAACTTTGTTGGCATCGTGCGTAGCAACAAACGCCTACATTCTGCACAAATGCGTCTTGCGCAAATTCAAAATGAAGTGGATGAATACTATCGTCTTTATCTAATTTCAAGTGATTTGATCGAGCTGAGAAATCTAGTTACCACTGCTCAATTAATTGTTAAATCTGCCATTTTAAGAAAAGAAAGTCGTGGTCTGCATTATAACGAAGACTATCCTCAAACCTCTAACGTGGCAAAAGACACTATAATAGTGACATGATCTTACCTATTCTTCACTATCCTGACTCACGCTTACGCACCGTAGCCAAGGCCGTTGATGTGGTGGATGACACGGTAAAAACATTAGTTAAAAATATGTTTGAAACCATGTATGACGCACCAGGCATTGGTTTAGCCGCCACACAAATTGACCATCATCAACGCATCATTGTGATTGATACTTCGGAAGATAAAAGCCAGCCTTTGTGTTTAATCAACCCAGAAATTATCGAAAAAGACGGTGAAATCGACTGGGAAGAAGGTTGTCTTTCAGTGCCAGATTATTACCAATGTGTCAAACGTGCTAACCATGTCAAGGTGCGAGCACTGAATGAACAAGGCAAGGAATTCGAGATCGAAGCGGATGAGCTTTTAGGTGTTTGTATTCAACATGAAATTGATCATTTAAATGGCATTTTGTTTGTTGATCATTTGTCTAAGCTCAAACAAAAACGCCTGCTCGAAAAAACCAAAAAATCCATTAAAGTTCTTTAGTCATAACCAATGAAAATTGGCGATTATCAACTAACTTCACAAGTCTTACTTGCGCCGATGGCGGGCACTAGTGACAAACCTTTTAGAACGATTTGTCGCGCACAAGGTGCGGCACTCACCACCTCCGAAATGGTGGTTATTCAACACCATCTACTCAATACCAACAAATCTAAACACCGTCTTGACTTCACTGGCGAACCAGCACCTATTAGTATTCAAATTGCTGGCTCTGAAGCTGATGAATTAGCCTATTCAGCGCAGCAAGCGCTGACTTTTGGCGCTGATATTATTGATATTAATATGGGGTGCCCGGCCAAAAAAGTTTGCAATAAAGCCGCAGGTTCTGCACTCATGCAAGACGAAGCCTTGGTTAAAGATATTTTAACTGCTGTGGTCAATGCTGTCGATATTCCGGTTACTTTAAAAATGCGCACCGGTTGGAATGTCACCAATAAAAATGCCCCCACCATTGCCAAGATAGCACAAGATGCCGGTATACAAATGCTTAGCGTTCATGGTCGAACGCGTGAAGACAAATACAACGGCATGGCAGAATATGACACTATTAAAGAAGTTAAATCACAAGTTAGCATCCCTGTGATTGCCAATGGTGACATCACTTCAGCTGAAAAAGCTCAGCAAGTGCTTGATTACACATCAGCTGATGGCGTTATGGTTGGCAGAGCCACTCAAGGCAATCCATGGATTATTCGTGAGATTGACCACTATCTAAAAACTGGCCAAAAAGCGGCTGATATCCCACTCAACATCAAAAAACAAACAATTTTGGACCATATTAGCCAAATTCATCAATTTTATGGCGAAAAATTAGGCACTCAGTTATCCAGAAAGCATATTTTTTGGTATGCTACCTACCTTGATAAAGAAAGTGGTCAATCCTTCTGGAAAAAAGTGAATAAAATCACTGATCACAAACTGCAATACCAATTACTTGAGGAATTTTTAAATTCGTGAATACTGATTTACCAGCTTGTATCAATGCAAAACTTGATCGCTACTTTGAGCAACTCAATGGTGAGAAAGTTTCTGGCGTATTTAAAATGGTGCTTCAAGAAACTGAATCTGCCACCATCAAGTTTGTTTTGGATAGGGTTGAACAAAACCAAAGTGAAGCTGCCAGAATCCTAGGTATGAATCGCGGCACTTTAAAGAAAAAAATCGAACTTTACAAACTGTAAAACTTTATAATTACCTTTTGTAATTATCACATCGCTCTCAAAGGAATAAAATGGCTATAAAACGCGCTCTAATCAGTGTTTCTGACAAAACTGGTGTCATTGAACTTGCTCAAGTTTTAGCGAGCAAAAACATCGAAATTCTCTCAACCGGTGGCACAGCTAAGCTTTTAGCTGACAACAACATTCCCGTGATTGAAGTATCTGACTACACTGGCTTTCCGGAGATGATGGCAGGTCGTGTTAAGACTTTAAACCCTAAAATTCATGGCGGTATTTTGGCACGTCGTGGACTTGATGAAGGTGTGATGGCTGAGAATGATATTAATCCTATTGATTTGGTTGTTGTTAATTTATACCCTTTTCAGGCAACCATTGCCAATCCTGACTGCACATTAGAAGACGCGATTGAAAATATCGATATCGGTGGCCCGGCAATGCTTAGATCAAGTGCAAAAAATCATGCCTCAGTTACGGTTGTGGTAGATGCCTCTGATTATCAAACAGTGATTGATGAGATCAACGCAAGTGGTGATACATCGCTTGAGACACGCACAAAACTAGCGCTTAAAACCTTTGAGCACACAGCGCAATATGATGGTGCTATTGCTAGTTACCTTGGCAAAGGTGAAGACGGCTTTTCTAACACTATGAACCTGCAGTTTAATAAAGTACAGTCAATGCGTTATGGTGAAAACCCACATCAAAATGCCGCATTTTATGTAGAAAGTAACATTGCCGAATCTTGCGTAGCATCAAGCACACAATTCCAAGGCAAAGAAATGTCATACAACAACATGGCTGATGCAGATGCCGCACTAGAATGTGTACGTAGTTTTGATGAGCCTTGTTGTGTGATTGTAAAGCACGCCAACCCTTGTGGTGTTGCCGTCAGAGATAATATTCATAACGCTTATCTCGATGCCTTTAAAACCGATCCAACCTCGGCATTTGGTGGCATTATCGCTTTTAATCGCCCACTAGATAAAGACACCGCTCAAGATATTATTGATAAGCAATTTGTAGAAGTGATCATCGCACCAAGCGTTGATGATGATGCTAAAGAAGTATTATCAGCTAAGAAAAATGTTCGCGCATTAGAATGTGGCGATCTTAGCACTGCCCAACCATCACTAGACTTTAAACGAGTAACGGGCGGACTGTTAGTACAAGACAAAGATCTAGGTGTTATCACTGAGGACGACATCAAATGCGTCAGCGAAATCCAGCCTACGGCTGAACAAATTAAAGATTTATTATTCGCTTGGAAAGTGGCTAAAACGGTTAAATCAAATGCCATTGTTTATGTGAAAAATGAAATGACGATTGGTGTTGGTGCGGGGCAAATGTCTCGTGTTTACTCTGCCAAAATTGCTGGTATTAAAGCAGCAGACGAAGGTCTAGTTGTTGAAGGCTCAGTCATGGCATCAGATGCCTTCTTCCCATTCCGAGATGGTATTGACGCCGCTGCACAAGCTGGCATTAAAGCCATTATCCAGCCAGGTGGTTCAATGCGTGATAATGAAGTGATTGAAGCAGCTAACGAACATGGCATTGCGATGGTGCTGACTGGTATGCGCCACTTTAAGCATTGAAAACTTCTTGAAAAACAACTTTAAGACCTTTTCTTAACGTTGTTTCATCTTTGGCATAGTTAATACGAATGCATTGATGTTGATGTGCCCAAGTATCATCCATACCGATAAAGAAATTATGCCCGGGAATAATGTAAACGCCTTTGGCTTTTAGTTGTTGATACAATTCTTCTGAGGTTATTTCAAGTTCTGGAAACCAAATCCACATAAAAAAAGCGCCTTCGAGTTTGTGTAATTTGGCATTACTGTTGGCAAATATTTCATTGAATAACTTAACGGCAATATCAGCTTTGGCTTGGTAATATGGCTTAATCACATTATTGGCAAGGGGAATTAACTCCTTATCTTTAATCATACGTGTGAGTAGTGATGGGCCGACACTATTGGGTGCTAACACCAAAATTCCATTCATTCTACTAATAGCCTCAATAGTATCATGATTGGCAATCACAATACCGGCTCTAAGCCCTGGCAAGCCCAGTTTGGACAACGACATACATAAAATCGTATTGGTATTCCAACTTAGGGATACGTCAGTATAAATAGCACCTGGAAATGGCTGACCATAAGCATTATCAACAATCAGTGGAATATTGTTGGCTTGGGCGATGCTGTCTAGCTTTGCAAGCTCATCATCAGTAATCACATTGCCGGTTGGATTGGTGGGGCGAGAGATACAAATAACACCAATATCTTCTTGCTTAAGCGTTTGTTCTAGTTGATCAAAATCAATCTGATATTTAAATTGTTGATTGTCAAGCTCGTGAATTTTAGGCTTAACAGATACAAACATATTCGCTGATAAGCCTTGGTCGGCATAACCAATGTATTCAGGTGCAATTGGCAGTAATACTTTCTTTTTACTGTCATCCGGCATCTCGCCAGCAAATAGATTAAACAATGAAAAGAAGCTACTTTGTGAGCCGTTGGTAATGGCAATATTACCTTCATCTAAGTTCCAGCCATAATGATCATTCAGCATTTTAACCAAGACTTGGATGAAAACCTCTGATCCTTGTGGGCCATCATAGCGCCCTAGCATTTGATCAACTTCGTTATTATCAATCAATGCTTTAAGTTCACTCACAAAAATATCATGTGCCTCAGGTATCAGTGCTGGATTACCGCCGCCGAGCATAATAATATTTTCATCATCGCTATGGTTGGCCTTGCCCAAATCATCCATCAACTGGGTGATACCAGAATAACGGGTAAATTTTTGGCCGAATTTTGAGTAGTTTTTATTCATGATTTTATTTTATGACAAATACCAATGGGTTTTATAAGTATAAATATTCTTCACTATCGATTAAAATAACGCATTGCTACAAACATTTTGAACATGAGTATAGAAAAAATTACCGCCTTTCCAGAAATCACTCTCGCCGTTGTTGAGGGTGAAAATCTTGTTTCCATTACCCAAGGGTATTACGATATTGACAAGGTAACGAAACACATACAAACCTGTATTGGAATGGTTAGAAAATATGAAAAAATGGGTTATTATAATTTAGCCCAACCTGAGTTTATCAGTGAAGTGATCACCACCTTTACCAATTTAGAAGTCAGCAAAAAAGACGTTATTCGCGCGAATAATTTTATGGAAATTACGGGCTATGAATGTAATCGTGTGTGGCAACTGCCCGATCAAATGAAAGTAGAAGCTTCACAAATGCTGCATGGTTTCTACATTACTTACGACACAGATAACTGGGAAGATTTTAGTGTTGAACCCATTGAAGATAAGGCTTCAAGTTAAGAAAGGATTCTCACTCTGAATGATCTACCTTTGAGTTTGTCATTGCTGATTTTTTTCAGCGCTTGTTTAACCAATTCTGAGCTCACCGCTACATAAGACCAATTACTAGCAACAATAATCTTGCCGATCTTGTCGCCAGGAATTCCACCCTTGCCAGTTAATCCGCCGACAATATCACCAGGACGTAGTTTTTGTTTTTTACCACCATCGATTTTAAGCGTGGTCATCGTTGGTTTTCTAATCGGTTTATCAAGAAGACTGTCACTTGGAAGCGAGTCAGGCGTGATATCAAGTTCTAAAGCGTTGAGTTTGTGTGTTTCACGATCACCATACAAAGTGCAAGCAATACCACTGCGTCCTGCTCTACCAGTACGGCCAATACGATGCACATGGACTTCGGGATCATGAGCAATGTTAAAGTTAATCACCATATCAAGTGAATCAATGTCTAGCCCTCGTGCGGCAACATCAGTCGCCACCAAAACAGAAATACTTTTATTGGAAAAACGAATCAGTGCCTGGTCGCGTTCTCGTTGATCGAGATCGCCATGAATTGACAATGCGTAAAAGCCATAATAAATAAGCTCATCAGCTACGTCTTGAGTATCAATCTTGGTATTACAAAAAACCAAGGCAGAATCTGGTTTGTGTTTGGCCAGTAGTAAACGCAACGCCATCATCCGCTCATCTGCACTGTTGGCTTCATAGAAATATTGTTTAATAGTGGACTCTTCATGGGTAGAAGGCGCTTCAACCATAGTCGGGCTTTGCATCACTCGCTCAGCAATACTGGCAATTTCATCTGGGAAGGTAGCACTAAACAAAAGCGTTTGTCGATTGGCTGGGATTTTTTCAATGATCTCATCAATAGTGTCTTGAAAACCCATATCAAGCATACGATCTGCTTCATCCAATACCAACGTAGTAATATGATCCAGCTTCAGCGTGCCTTTGCGCAAGTGCTCTTCAATACGTCCTGGCGTACCAACCACAATATGTGTGCCATGCTCTAATGAGCCAATCTGTGGGCCAAACGGGGCGCCACCACAAAGAGTTAAAACTTTAATATTATGAACCGCTCTAGCGAGTTTTCGAATCTCACTAGCTACTTGGTCGGCCAACTCACGTGTTGGGCATAAGACAATCGATTGCGCCTTGAAAGACTTAACATTAAGTTTTTGTAATAAACCCAAACCAAAAGCTGCAGTCTTACCCGAGCCCGTTTTACCTTGGCCAATCACATCTTTGCCTGAAAGGATTGCCGGCAAACTTAGCGCCTGGATTGGCGTCATTGATTCGTAACCCAATGAACTCAGATTTTTTAATAGGTCAGGATGTAAATTTAATGATGAAAAATCAGTGGTGCTCACAATAAAAGCTCGATAACAAGATAGGAGGATTTTACCTTAATCTACAATGTTAATATCAATGCCCTGCTCTAGCATCTCTTGCTGTCGAACTTTGAGATAATCGCCAAATCTTGGGAAATCCTCATAGTGCTTACCACTCACATAACGCAATACCGTATTGAAATGGAAACTGTACAACTGGCCATCAATTTTAGTAATATTTTTACCCTCATTAAACAGCAAAACCCCAGGGCGGTAATTAAGATCAAAGTCTTTAACCATTTTCCTTGGTGAAGTAACCTTTCCATCAAAATTAATAATTTTTTGATCAGAGTATGCGTCAAAACGAATAAACAAATATTGTTTTAATTCAGCTTTGACATCATCTCGATTAATTAATTTTTCATGGAAATTTTTACAATCAATGCAGTCTTTGTCTTCAAAAAGGATGGCAACCGGTTGTTTGTAATCTTGTAAATAACTGGCTTTTTCCAAGCCTGAATAATCAATAAAGGTATAACCTTTAGAAGATTTCTGATTAGATTCAACGTAATCTGATAACGTGGTATTTTTGTAAGATTGGCTTACTACATATTCCAACACCTGTCGAAAAGCTTTTGGCGTACGGTAACCATTTGTTCTAAAGGCTTGTTTACCATCTTCACCGATAAAAATAATGGTTGGCGTGTATTGCACTTTAAGAATCTTACTTAGCTCTTTTTCTAATAAGGCTTCATTTTCATTTAGGGTGATTTCTCGATCACCTTTAAGATTAACTGCAATGACAGAAAAATGCTTTTGAATAAAGGCTAAATTATCACCACTTTTAAAATTTTGATCCAACATAGAGCTGCAATAAGGGCAATTATCTAAATGAAAATACAACAAAACGCTCTTATTCTCATCCATCGCATCCTCAACGTCTTCAGCAATGTCTAGGAAACTATCGGTAAACCAAGATGGGATTTCATAAGCAGCACCGCCCGTAATTTGACCCAATTTATCCACTTGAGCGCTAGAGTTCGTACTGATGATTGTCAATAGAAAAACCACAACGAAGTGTAAAAAATAAGGTGGAAACCTAAGTCTCATAGTGCTTTCAAATAGCCTAAACCTTTATTATATTACTCCTATTAAAAGCATGAAAATCACTTTATTTATACAAAAAAGTTGAATAATGGCTATGCAAACGGTGATAATAATAATTGTCTGTTGTGTTTAATGTTGACTATATACCCTGAGCCGATAAATAAACATACTAGGAGATGAGATAGACTTACTATTGAGCAAGCCCGCCACGTAGTGGGAAGCCTGCGGTAATCTTCGAACTTCCGCCTTGAGCCTTCTTGGTTCAGGTTTCTCAACTCGATACAATGGACCCTTCTTACTTTTAGCACTTCAGTTATAATTCATACCATGAAGACGCTTAGACAATCGATTCGCATCCAAAGACGATTAATCTCATCATCTGATCGAGAAAAATTTGCCAAGCAATTATTATCTCAAATACAAAAATTAGCAAATTTTCAACATGGGCAAAAAATTGCCCTTTATTTGCCAAATGATGGTGAAATTGACACAAAATACATACAAAACTTCTTAAAAAATAGAGGTTTTAGTATCTATTTACCGATATTAGTCGGTAAAAGTCTAAAATTTGCAAAAGTTGGTAAAAATTTCAGAAAAAATCGATTTGGCATTAATGAACCAATTTCTACCCAAATTTTAAATGCCAACCAACTCAATACACTCTTTATGCCACTCGTAGGCTTTGATCAATTCAAAAATCGAATTGGCATGGGTGGTGGATTTTATGATCGCACCTTAAGTTTCAAAAAACGACAACAAGGTTATAAGAATCCCAAACTTTACGGCCTAGCTTTTGATTGCCAAGAGGTGGCTAAGTTAAACACTAAACCTTGGGATGTGCCACTCGATGCAGTGGTTACACCGACTACAATTTACCGGTAGCGTGTTTTTGAAAAAATGACTTTAATGTCGAGTTTTCATTAATGAGATTCATGCCAAAACCACGCAACCACCGCAGTGGTTCGTTATTTTCTTTATAAATCCAGTTTAGTCCTGTCATGGTTTTTGCCATCAGTTCATTATCGAGTCGACGCGCTCTGGCATAAGCACGTAACACACTATAATCACCTAATAGTTTCGATGAAGATTGTAATTGATCTGATAATTCACTAACATCTGAAAAACCTAAATTAACGCCTTGTCCTGCAAGCGGGTGAATATTGTGCGCCGCATCACCAATCAAGGCAATATTTTCTTTAACATAATCTTTAGCACTGCGCTCAATCAGTGGGAATGCCTGAACCTTATTCAGCACTTCAAACTGACCAAATCGATATTCAACACCAGCAGAGAGTCGATCAGAAAATTCTTGAGAAGATAATGACAACAACTCATTAGCAAGTTGGTTTTCAGCAGACCAAACGACTGAAGCTTCATTATCACTGAGTGGCAATAGTGCAATAATACTGTTAGATAAAAAACGTTGCCAGGTGGTATCTTCAAAACCTTTGTCTGAGCGAATATTACAAATAATGGCTTTTTGTTGATAATTGGTTTCACTAAATTCAATTTGTGTTAAATCACGAACACGTGAGCGTGCGCCATCAGCACCAATTAACAAAACACAAGACAAGGGCTGGTCATTATCCAATTGTAATTGATAACCCTCATCCGTTTTATCGATACTATCGAGTTTAGCATTAATGAATTTAACCTTGGTATCGCTTAACGCTGCAAACATGGCTGACTGAATCGCATCGTTTTCAATAATGTGGCCTAAATGCGTTAAGTTGTCATCAGCTGCGGAAAAATCTAAACACCCGTGGGAATTTTGATCCCAAACTCTGGTTTGTGTAAACACATGTTTACGTTTAATTAAATCCCAAACACCAAGCTTAGTCAGGAAAGCTTCAGAGGTTGGGGTGATAGCACTAACGCGTGTATGAAAATCTTTACCTAATTTTGGTCTAGGGTTGTTTGGCTCGATAATGGCAATTGATGCGTTGGTTTTTTGCGCCATACTCAAAGCAAAGGCCTGCCCTACCATACCACCACCCACAATCACCACATCAAACTGGCTCATGACTCCCCTGCAATGGTCATTTGGTTAACCAGTACTGAGCCAACTTTTAAATTACTACGCTGGTCAATATCTGTGCCTACGTGTTCAATACCGAGCAGCATGTCTTTTAAATTGCCAGCAATGGTGAGGCCGGAAACAGGATATTGGATCTCACCATTTTCTACCCAAAAACCTAGGGCGCCTCGTGAATAATCACCGGTTGTTGCGTTCACACCTTGGCCCATGAGTTCGGTTACTACCAAACCCTTACCCATGGCTTTAATCATTGCTTCTAAGCCACCATCAAAATTAGCAGTTACGCTCACATTGTTGGTTCCACCTGCATTAGCGGTGGTTTTTAGGCCGAGCTGGTTGGCCGAATATTGCCCCATCACATAGCTTTTAACTCGCCCGTCTTTAACAAAATATTGCTCACGTTTAAGTACACCATCACGATCAAAGGCCTTAGCACCGAGTGTCTTTTTCGCAAAGGGCTGTTCAAACAAACTTAAGCTTTCTGGAATGACAATTTGATCGATACTGTTTAATAAAAAAGTTGATTTTTTGTATTGTCTTGAACCACCTAAAGCGCCTAATAATTGAGCAAATAGTCCGCCTGATAAACGTGATGTAAAGATTACTGGACATTTTTGTGAAGGTAGTGACCGAGCCCCAAGTTTTTGTTGTGCCAATAGTGCCGCCTTCGTGCCTACTTGCTGTGGTGACTCCATATCATTCGCATCAAGCGCTGTGGTGTACTCATAAGCTGTTTGCATATCGTCATCGCGTTTTGCGATTAAAGAACAATTGAGTGAATGGCGTGTACTACTTTGTGTGGCGATTAGCCCATTAGAATTAGCATACAGGCCTTCGCCTTGAAAACTAGAAACTTCTGCGCCTTCTGAGTTATCAATTTCATTTTGTTCTAGGGCGATTTCTTCGCAGGCTTTAGCTAAGTCAATACTGTGTTGCGCGTCTAAATCCCAGGGATGGTAAAGGTCTAAATCAGGCGCATCAAAGGCCATCAGATCTTTTGGCGCCAAGCCACTAAAAGGATCTTCTTGGGTGTACTTTGCAATCAAACAGGCGGATTCAATGGTTTTATTTAAACTGTCTTTACTCAGGTCAACACTCGATGCGTGACCTTTCTTTTGACCCATGTAAACATTAATCTCGAAACTTTTATCAAGGTGGTATTGCAGTGTTTCTACCTCACCCAATCTGACTGCAGTTGACACGCCAGAGCTTGACCCAAGTGATATTTCATAATCACTGACCTTGTATTTTTTTAACAAATCAATGGTCAGTTGTGCGGTTTGTTCTAAAGATGGCATGGGTGGAATTATACTAAGTAATCTAAATCAGTTGGCTGTGGAAATTCAGTTGTTTGTTGCGAATGTTGGAAATCAACTATTAATGATTTGGCCGGCATCCACAAAGCCCAAATACCCAAAGCAATAATCAATGTGCCAGAGAATTTTCTTACTAAAGGTTTTTTAATGGCTTCGCTCAGCTTTGAAGAAAACCCTGCCATTAATAATAAGCTTGGCAGTGTGCCCAACCCAAAGGCCAACATAATCAATCCACCTTGAACAGCAGAACCTGACAATATAGAAAAACTCAACGCACCATAAACCAAGCCACAAGGAATACCGCCCCAAAATAGCCCAACCAAAAAAGCACTTTTTAAACTGGTAACCGGTAAAAACTTCTGGCTAATGGGTTGTAATTTTGTCCACAGCTTGGCGCCTATTTTTTCCAGCACTTGTATGCCCGCATACCAATTAGCAATGTACAAACCCACCAATACCATTTCAATGGCTCGCGTTAAACTCCGCTAGGTAATGCAAAGGCAGTTTATATTCGAGGTTACGGTCGCTTCTTTCAGCATTCT